>ERZ791617.176-NODE-176-length-50271-cov-10.9666_pt1 | contig 50271 bp, 43 predicted proteins | sample MGYA00510272_ERZ791617 | MGnify/ENA primary metagenome ERZ791617 (study PRJEB30046, sample SAMN00715200) | human gut metagenome | study: EMG produced TPA metagenomics assembly of the A metagenome-wide association study of gut microbiota in type 2...
CTGAAATATCAAAGTAAATCTCTAATTGTTAACAAGTTAATTTATAGAACATCCCTTAAATCAAAGTGTTGCGGAATTAAGGATTATGAAGACAACGAGACGCAACATCCTTCTGTCGGCACTATGCTGCATCAGCACGAGTATGGCGAATGCACAGAGTTTCTGGGGCAACTATACCACTGAGTGGCAATGGGATATGAATAAAGGTACCAATTGGGTGAACCTGCTGCGACTGGAAATGAGCGTTCCGCTATGGAAGGGCGGTTCCTTGGAAGCCGCTACGCTGCATGTGGCGAAGACTGGCGACGGCATCATCGACGACTGGCAGGGATTCTCAAACATAGAGGCCGACAATATGTTTGCCGGCATTGCCGTGTTGGGATATATGCACGAATGGAAGGCAGGACACCTGTTCGTGGGAGTGAGAAACGTGAATGAGGATTTCTTCACTTCCGACGTCACTGCACTCTTCACTAACAGTTCGTGCGGCATCTTCCCTACAATCGCCGCAAGCTATCCGATAGCCAACTATCCACTGTCAGGCCTGACGGTATATTTCGACGTGAGCAAGGGAGGATGGACATTCAGGAACAGCCTGTATAATGGTGTAGGCTATAATGGATGTAAGCACCATGACAATCCGTTTATCATCAATCCAAAGCGTGACGGCATCTTTAACATGTCGCAGCTGGAGTATTCCTGGCGTGGCGCTTTGTATTATGCCGGAGTTACTCTCCATACCCGCCGGTTCGTCTTCGACGACGAAGGTGAGATGGCGCCAGCCGATGAGGCTGTCCACAAGACGAGCTGCGCCTGGTGGGTGTATGGCGAACAGCCGGTGTGGAAATCAGACGGGAAGACCATCACCTGTATGGCACAATATTCAGAAAACACCTGCCGTGAGAGCGGTTGCTACCGTTATGCTGAGGCTGGAGGCGCTTATACCGACAGTCTCAACATGTGTGGCATCTCCGGACAGTATGCACAGTTCTGTCAGGACAATGAATTCTCGCTGGAACTGACATGGCGGCGACAGCTCACCAAGTCGATAGCCATACAGCCGTCATTCCAGTATATCAACAACGGTAACGGAAACTTCACTGTGCTCAGCACACGCCTTTGTTGCAGTTTCTGACAGAGAGCACATTGCCCCGCATAAAAAAATGGTCATTAGGGCTGTAATCCTAATGACCGATCAAACAAGATCCCCTCTTCTAAAAAATCAAGTTACAGGCCAGCGCTAATGGCCGATTGGGGTTAAGGAAGAAGCGGTTTTCCTACACATCCGCTTGGTGCCTGTACATGTAGCAGGGCAGCTATAGTAGGAGTGATATCCGTCATCTCCGTGAGTTCTGTGGTGCTGCCGTGGCTGATACCCCATCCCATGAAGATGAGGGGGATGTGTGTGTCGTAGGGAGTCCATGCTCCATGGTCGGTGCCTTTCATGCTGTGGGCATAGAAACCAGGTTTGAGCACAATTTGCACGTCACCGCTTCTGCCGTGGCAATAACCGTTGATGATGCGCCGTTTCACGTCGTCGGGAATGGTGGCAGTCATCACTTTGTTCATATCGCAGGCATAGTGCACTGAAGAGTCTGTCAGCAGTTCGTCAACGACACATTGTTTGATGCGGTCGTAGTCGAGATGCAGCTGGCGGATTCTGGCGATATCGAAGAACACCTGATAATTCATCACCTCACTTACTATCTTGCCACAACCGGGGAATGTCTCTGAGAGTCTGGCATTGAGACGGTCGGCGATTTCAGAGTTGCTCCATGCCCCAGCCGGGATGCGACGGTCTTGAAGGAAGCGGGCGTTGTTCATCGCTCCATGGTCGGCAGTGAGGAACACGAGATAATTCCCTTTGCCCACTTTCTCGTCGAGATAGTTGAGGAAGTCTGCGATGCTGCGGTCGAGTCTGAGATATGTATCCTCAATCTCAACGGCGTTGGGACCCACCTGATGACCGATATAATCGGTGCTCGAACAGCTCACAGCCAGCAGGTCCACATCATCGTCTTCGCCAAGGTGCTCACCCTCTATAGCGGCGCGGGCCATGTCGAAGGTTATAGAATTGCCGAACGGCGTCTTGCGGATTATCTCATAACCATATTTTTTGTATAGCGACGGCAGGTCGAGAGGCAGCATTGCCTTTTCGCCAGGCTTGATGCCGTCTTCATATTCCGTGTTGTCGGCAGTGCTCTCGATGTAGGAGTCTTTGGGATATATTGTCTGCCATTTTTCAGAGAGATATTTCTCGGCGTGCCTCTCGCAGTTGAAACGAGTCACCCATGCGGGTAGCTTGTCCATATAATATGTGCTTGTCACGAAATTGCCAGTCTCGTCGTCAAACCAGAATGCCCCGTCTGGGTTATGTCCGGCAGGAAGGATAGAGGCACGGTCTTTCAGCGAAACGCCTACGACCTTAGATCGACCGTTGGTGGCGAGTTTCATCTCGTCGCTGATTGTGGTTACCCACAGGTTGCGCGGCGACATCTGTCCTGATTCGCTCTTCGTTCCCACGGGGGTCACCGTCTTGTCGGTGGTGCAATACACCTTCTTGCCGTCTTTATAGAAGTTGTTGCCAGCAATGCCGTGTATCGTTGGCACGCTGCCGGTATATATACAGGTGTGGCCTATCGCCGTGACTGACGGGATATATGGGATGCGAGTGTTCTCGAATGAATATCCCTGGTTGAGCAGACGTTTGAATCCACCTTCTGTATAGCGCTGTTGATAACGGTAGAGATAGTCCCAGCGCATCTGGTCTATCACGATGCCCACCACGAGGCGAGGTCTTTGGAATGTCAGGTTAGCGGACTTGCCGTCCTGTGCCTGCATGCCGCAGCATGACAGGAACAAGGCTGCAAGAACTGTGATTGTCTTTTTCATTTTCAAATCTTTACTTTGTTTCTTTATCCCCAATCGGTCATTATGATTTACTTGGATTTTAGTGTTTTAGAAGAGTGGATTTCAATCGTCAGACCGTCTGGAAGTATGGTAATTACATCCATGCTCCGAATCGTGAGCTTGGCAGTGGAGCGGTGAAATAATAGTTGATGTCGTTGTTGCTGTCGAGGAAGTTCACCTTCTTCATTCCGAAGAATGGGAGTCCGCCGGGGAAGAGACGGCTGAAATCTGTCACACCGCCAGAGAGGGCAGGACTGCCGGGCTGAAAGTTGAAATCCCATGTCTTGTCGAAAGCCAGTGGAGCACCTTTCTCCAATTTGTCAGCTTCACAGTTGATGTCCATATTGTCGCTTTGACGGAAATTCTTGAAGAGCGGGTCGAGCTGACCAGCCACGCTGCTCTTGATGTCGGTGTCAAACCATATAGCGAGCGATGCTCCCTTTGCCATCTGCTCCACGCCCTTCTCTGTAGAAGCGTAATAGTAGTTGGGAGTGAGGCGGCTGTGCTCAATGTCTACACCATCTTGTTTCGGCTGCTTCAGACCGTAGCGGCAATCATATACGAGGTTGTTCACGAAGACTGGCTTTGCTGCCTTCTCCACCCATACCGAACCACCTTTCTTGTTCTTGGAGCGGCGCCATCCGCAATCCACTATGGTGTTGTTGTAGACAGTCATCTCAGTGAGCGGAATCACTTCGCTGTTGCCGGCATTAGAAAGCTTGAAGGCATTGGTGCAGGCATTGTAGATGACGTTGTTGGCAACGTCGAGCTTGCAGCCAGCTTTCACGTTGATGGCCTCGCCACCGTCGGCGGCATTGCCGGAATCGGCAAAGATGTTGTTTACGATCACGCCGTTGCCGCCGGTGAAGTATGTCTGGTCGTTGTAGTTGTCGTGGAAGAAACTGTCAGCAATGACGAACTTGCCGTTCACATTGCAGAAGTGGAAGGCAGGCACACCGCCGTCGATGGTAGTCTTGAACAGTTTGTTCTGGAACGATGCCGACGATTCCGTCGGTGTGGCTCCGGCATAGGCGATGTTGACATGGCTGAGCACTACCTCCTCGGAATTGTATCCGCAGATTATTCCTCCCCAGTCTTCAGTCTTCTTGGTGTCGGAAGTGAAAGTGACCGGCTTCTCTGCCGTTCCCATACAATAGAGATTGCCAAGCACTACGATTTCTACAGGCACCTGAACCTCCGACTTGCATGTCACGGTGACTCCTGGCTCGATGTATAGCGAGGTGCCGACAGGTATCTCTACGCTCTCGCTCAGAGTGGTGTCCTTGGTCCATACCAGAGAGCCCTTGGGATATTCAGCCATGGCGGTCTTGATTACATCGGCAGAGCCTTGGTTCCCGTTGCTGCCGTTGCCGTTGTTGTTAACGTAATCGTATGGATTGATGTTGTCGTTCTCGCAAGATGTTGAGAACAATGTTGCAGCTGCCATAATCAGCGCACTGTATATTACTTTTGACCTTGTCATTTTATTTCTTTTTTTGTGATTTGGGTTTCTGAAAGCTAAACACTCTTTGCATTACAGTTTGTATCTCACTCCGAGAAGGAACGTCCTTCCGTATTTGTATGTTCCCACGATGGTCTTGTCCTTCTTCTGTCCTTCGTATTCCAGATTGTCCGGGTTCACGGTCTTCAGATATCTCTCGCGCTTTGCGTCGAGTAGGTTGTTTGCCTTGAAGAATATCGAGATGCCGTTTTTGAACTGCTTCTCGGCGCTGAAGTCCAGACCGAACATTGCCTTGTCCCACTGGTCGGCATTCTTGAATGGCGAGACGAGAGCGAGTTTGGTGCCTGTAAACGAGGCGGCGAGTTGTGCGTTCCATCCGTTCTCCGTGTCTTTGTAGAGCAAGGAGAGGTTGGCGGTGTGAGGGGCCTGGTTCACGAGCGGACGGGTCTGTGTCACTCCTGTCTTATACTCAGCACTGCCCTCCTGGTATTCACGCTTTGATGTGGTGATGCGGGAGTGGGTGTAGGTGTAGTTTGCCTTCACACCGAAGTGGCGGATATATTTTATCACGTCGATCTCGAAGCCCATGTTCTTGGCGTTACCGAGGTTGTCTGGCATATAGTAGGCATCCGTTCCGGCACCGATCTTACCGTCTGAAGTAACGAACACCTGCTCGATAGGATTCTTCAGGTATTTATAGAATACGCCGACGAGTATCTGCTCCGTCTTGCTTGGAAACCATTCCCATCTCAGGTCCAGATTGTCGATGCGTGCACGTTTCAGGTTCGGGTTACCTTTCTCCTGATATTCCTCGCCTTGAATCTGATAAGGCACGATTTCATAGAATCCCGGACGGTTGATGCTGCGGTAGTAAGAGAGTCTCACGTTCATCTTCGCTGTCGGTGTCCATTTGAGCGATGCCGATGGCAGATAGTCCCAATAGCTCTGTTCGCCCACCTGTCCCATATTGCGGAAATGCTGAAGCATAGTGTATATCTGATTGGTGTGCTCAGCACGGAAACCGGCATACACTTCGCCTATCCTGCTCTTCAGAGTCACCATGGCATAGGTACCGCCGATATGCTCCTTTGAGTCGTAGTTGAGCTGTGAGGCTTGAGAATACGGAGTCTTGCACACCCAGTCGACATTGGCAAACTGGTCATAGCCGTTGCCGTCGAGCTTCTGCGAGATGTCTGCAGGATTGAAGATATACGAGTAGTATCTGTTGCTGCGCTCCTTGCGGCGATATTGCGCTCCGGCTTTCCATAGAGCGTCAACGCCGTTGCCGAAATGTGTGTCGTATGAGAAATTGATGTAGCCCGCCCAATCGGTGTCTTTGTTGTGTTGGAATCTGCGTTCGGCGTTCTTCGGCAGCGTCCTCGTGATGTTCTTGTCCGTGTTCCATATCGAACCGCCCACCACGTCGCCTTCAGCACTGGCATCTCGGCTGACGGTATTGGTCAGCGTGACGTATGTCCTGTCGGGGTCTTCCTCCCTGGCCTGTGAGAATATTCCCGACCAGTCCACGGTGAAGTCTTTAGTGAGATGATGCGTTCCTTTCAGGTTTGTGGCGAAGATGCTCTGTGTGGCAGATGTAGAGCGCACCTCGTCGTCCTGTGTGTATGAGTCGGCAGCGATATATTCGGTGCTGATGCCGTTGTTGTAGCGAACGCCTTTTGAGTTAGACCTCACGTACATGTTATACCATTCCAGCTTGTGTCCAGGCAGTGTCAGGTCTATCTTGGCGTGCAGACCGGAGGTCAGGTCGTGGATGCTGTAGTAGCGGTGGTGCAGGTTTGAGATATACATCGCCTGTTCTCCCGATGCCATCTTCACCGAGTTGTATGTTCGCTCAGTGCCACGGAAGGTGTTCTGGATGCTTCCGGCGAGCATCACTCCGAGACGGTCTTTCCAGAAACGGTCGCCGATGCTCAGCCCGCCCACGAAGTTTGGGGCAGGAGTGGAATGGCTCTTCAGACGCACCGGACCGTTCTTGAAGTCGCTCATCGTAGCCTTGTAGTCAGCGCCGTTAGCCTCGTATGGCGACTTGTGGGTATAGTCAGAACGGTCGGTGGTGAGATAGTCTCTGCCGTCTTTCCAGAAATAGTCGGTGGCTCCGATGGCGGCATTGGCCTGCAGCTGGAAGCGAGAAGGAGCGTCCTTCATCACCATGTCCACCACGCCTCCTGCCGCATCACCCTCCATATCGGCGGTGAGCGACTTTGAAACCACCAGACGGTCCATCATGTCGGATGGGAAGATATTCAGAGGCACATAGCGGTTCTTGTCGTCCGGGCTCGGTATCTTCACGCCATTCACGAGCGTGTAGTTGTATCTCTTGTCCATACCGCGCAGGATGGCATAAGAGGCTTCGCCGGAGGCATCGCGCTCCATGGTGACTCCCGACACGCGCTGGAGCACGCTTGCCACATTCACGTCTGGCGAGAGTTGGATGCTCTGCTGGCTCATCACGTTGAGCACTGTGCCGGCATTCTTCACCGTCTCCACAGCACTGCGGTCTGACCGGTATTCGCGGCGCCCCGTGACCACTACTTCGCCCAACTGTCTGGCATCTTCGTCCATGGCGATTGTCAGCTGTCCGTCCTTGCCGTCTTTAGAACCTTTGGAGTAGTCTTTTGCCACATCCACCACTATCTCCTTTGTCTTGTATGACATATAGGTGATGACGAGGGTGAACTTGCCTTTGTCGGGCAGTTCATGCAGAGAGAACGTACCGTCGAGGCCTGTAGTAGTACTAACGTTGGGCAGTTCCTTCACCCGCACCACGGTGCCGATGAGCGGTTCGCCCGTCTTGTTATCCTTGACTATGCCGTCGAGCGTGTGAGCTCTGACGGCTGTAGTCGCAGCGGCAAGAAGAGCCGCACTGAAAAGAATCTTCTTCATCTGTTATTTTGATTTCTGAATCTCGTGAATCACTTTACCTTCCTTGTTGATCATATACATGTTGAGATGCTTCTTCGAAGCAGAGATGACAGAGAAACCGTCATCGGAACTGCAGAACACGGTGCCCTTGACGGATTGCACCGGACGGGCGAGAGATGCCGATGTGTTGACCACATAGTCGATGTCGTCGCCTTTCATCTTGATGTGTTGGAAGTTGTGGATATGTCCGCAGGCATATATAGCCACGTTCTTGTAGCGCTTCAGTATCGGGAGCACACGAGTCTGCATGTCTGTGCGCTCGCTTTCAGCTTTGTCGGTGTATGCATAGATGGGATGGTGTCCCACAACGATTACCCAGTCCTCCTTGGCATTCTTCAGCGTATTGTCGAGCCAGTCCAGTTCAGCCTTCATATCCTGTTTGCAGGCATCGGGATAAACGTCGGAGTTCTGCTGGTAGCGGTCGATGAGCGGTGTGGTGTCGAGGAATACCACCCGAAGTGTGGTGCCTTTCTTGTTGAACACCTTGGTGTAGTAGCGGGCCGGCATCATCCAGCGGCGGCTCACCTTGCCATAGTCGAGCACCGCCTGAGTGTTGCCGCGGTATTCATGGTTGCCCAACACAGGAAACCAGTCGAGCATCAGTTCGGGATGCGAATAAACCTGTTCGAAGTTTGTCATCCACAATGGGTCGTTGACAGATGCCACACCGTTGAAATGATGAATGTCGCCAACGGCAAGCACGCATTTCGGACCTAAAACCTCTCCCATCTCTCCCATCAGTTCTGCAATGGGCTTTTGGTCATAATAACCGTTTCTGCCGAGGTCGTTAGCCATATAGAGCGTGATGTCGCCCTTCAGCTTCTTCCATTCCGAACGGACTGTCTCTGGCGTTGTGTTGCCTGGACCTCCAGCGGCCGCCACCGCTGCATTGGCATTGACAGAAGCAACATTGCTCTTCTGAGCCTGCAAATTCAAACCACCCAGCAACATCATAGCTGCCATTGACAATACGGCAATCTTGTTTCTACCGCAAACTCCGAATTTCTTCTTTTTCATTCTCTTTGTTACTTTTTAATATATTATACCTTAAAGATAATCTTCTGAAGTAAAGGTGTTTACTGCTGCAAAAGTACTGCCGCCGTATGTCAAAGATGTTACACGCGTTTTAATAAACAGGTAAGATATGCTACAATGGTGTTACACCTGCAAACCGGATATAGCCTAAATGGCAGACACTTCGTTGCTAAGCGGATCAACCATGTTTTACCCGTTGGCGGAATTGATTTAATCGATATGAGTAAAAGTTGCCCCTAACGCTGATTTTCAGTAAAAACGAGAATTTCTGAAAAACTGTCAGATTGTCTGGTTTTTTGTTGTAATATTCTGATAAACAGATAGTTGACTGTCTGGCAACTGTCAGCCAATTGTCTGGATGGTTTGCAGATGAGAGGAATTGTAAGACGACAGGAATCGAATGCGTTGGCAGAATCATGAAAACAGGAATATGGGTATTACAACAGTCACTTATAGGGCAGATGTCTGACAGCAAATCTGCCCATCCAGGGTAAGCAGCGTGCCCCTGTTGAGTAAGCACCTTGCCCCTGTTGGGCAAGCAGCGTTCCCAATTTAACACAAACTGACATTAGGATTAAGTGTGCACAAGATTAATTCCGCCAACGGGTATGTTTCATGTCGTTTGCAGAAGTTTTACCCCACATCAATAAATGCAGATAAGAAACGTCAGGTTGCGGTCTTTAAAAGAAAATTATTACCTTTGCATTATATATACAAGTATATAAGTATGAATCTTTCACCTTGCTTAGACCTATGGATACACGTCCATATATAATACAAGGTGTAGTATCGAGATATGAGACAAGAGATTATCGACCGCATGAACATCCTCGCTGCCGGGGGCAAACCATTCCTCTTCGTTATCGGCTATGAGGGAGATGGCGCATATATACACAAGCTGTCGGAAATCAATCCGCAGGAATGCCTTTACGACTTTGAGGGAGTGGGCAATGTAGGCAAGATGGATGTCAGACCACTTCCAACGCCTGTTGAATGGCAGGTGGACGAATCTCGCTATGAGGACTATGAGAAGAGTTTCGCCATCGTGAAGAGCAATCTGATGGCAGGCAACAGTTATCTGACCAATCTCACATGCAAGGTGCCGGTGAGGTGCAGTCTCACGCCCGATGATATCTTTCTCCATGCCAGAGGCAAATACAAACTGCTGCTCAAGGTGGGGAAGGAGACAGGAGAAAGGAAAAGCATAGTGTGCTTCTCGCCCGAAACCTTCGTTAAGATAAAGGGCGGAAGGATATATTCCTATCCTATGAAGGGAACGCTCGATGCCACAATCCCAGATGCCGAAAGGGTATTGATGGATGATGAGAAGGAGGCTGCCGAACATGCCACTATAGTTGACCTTATCAGAAACGACCTCAGTAGGGTGGCGACCGACGTGAGGGTGGACAGATACCGGTATATCGACCTGCTGCATACAAACAAGGGCGACATACTGCAGACCAGTTCGGAGGTGAGCGGACAACTCCCTGCCGACTATCGCCGGAACATCGGTGACATACTGGCGGCACAGCTGCCGGCAGGGTCGATAACGGGAGCGCCAAAAGACAAGACCGTGGCAATCATCAGCCAGGCGGAAGGCTACAAACGAGGATTCTATACCGGAGTGATGGGCATCTATGACAACGGAGAACTCAATTCTGCCGTCATGATACGTTTCATCGAGCAAGACCAGAGCGGCATGTATTTCAAGGCAGGCGGAGGAATAACCTGGATGAGCGACTGCCGGAAAGAATATGAGGAGGTGATACAGAAGATTTACCTTCCGATGGGGTAGGAATGATTCTGTCGCAGTCTGTTCTATCATAAAAATATAATGAAAATGCACTTCGTAGAGACAATAAAGATAAAGGATGGCACAGTCATGGCACTGCCATATCATCAGACAAGGATGGAGAGAACCGTCAGACGCTTCTTTCCCGGCCTTGCCCTTCATGACATGCCCCGCCTCTGCGAAATCATCGACGCAAAGGCAGGCGAAGGATTATTGAAGGCACGGGTGGTGTATGGCGAGAAAGGAGTGGAGACAGTGGAATACGCCCCCTACCACATGCGTGAAATGAAGACCCTGCAGGTGGTGGAAGGTGGCGACATAAGTTATGAATACAAAAGTACCGACCGCTCCCGTCTCAATATGCTGGCGGAGAAGAAAGGAAATTCCGACGAAGTGATAATCCTAAAGCACGGACTCCTGACTGACACATCGTTTACCAACATCGCCCTCCACGACGGCAACGGATGGATTACGCCACGCTGCCCATTGCTCTATGGCACAAAACGTGCAGCGCTGCTCGACCAAGGTGTCCTCACCGAGGCTGACATCACCATCGGTGACCTTCAGCGGGCAACCCGCGTCAGCCTGTTCAACGCCATGATAGACTTCGGCGAGAGAGAGATTGCCGTTCATGATATAAACACGGAACTGATATGAACCAAAAGATATACAACCTGGAAGAATTTGCCTCACGATATCATCTGAAAGATATATTCGGAGCATACGCCGCCCACTTTGCCGTCACTCGGCAGGAGAGTGGGGACTTTGCCGATATGGTGACGGAGCGTGCGCTTTTCTGCCGTATCTTTCTCGTGAAGCAAGGCAGCTGCCGGATGGTCATCAACGGCAAAGACGGTGATGTGCTGGAACTCGGCGAGGGCAGTATGCTTATGGTCTCGGTCAATGATGTGGCAACGCTCCTGTCTGTTTCTCCAGACATCGATGCGGAATGCGTGCTGGTGGACGAGGAGTTTGTAAGCCATACATATTGCTTCCGCCTTTCCGCCGACAAATACAAGAGCGTTCTCGATATCTTCCATTTCATCCGCGACATCGTGCGCCATCAGCATATCAACAAGATAGAGATGATACGAAGCATGTTCAATGTGCTCAATCTGATTATCGAGGAACTGCCATACGAACAATGTTCCGTGTCGCACGACATCGGCCACAAAAAAGGCATTTATGAGATTTTCCTCCATCATCTATACCGTAATTTCCGCAAGGAGAGACAGATCCGCTTCTATGCCGACAAGCTGAACGTCTCCACTGTGTATCTCTCCAGACTGGTGAAGGAAATCAGCGGCACTACCGTCAACGACCATGCCACATCATTGGTATACAAGGAAATATGCAATCTGCTCACACATTCAGACATGACGATAGGCGAGATTGCCGACTATCTCAATTTCAGCGACCAGAGCGCCCTCTCCAATTTCTTCAAGCAGCGCTCAGGCATGACTCCGCTCGCATATAGGAACAGGCAATAGGGGCGGAGAGACCGCAGGGACCTCTGCTCTATGATAGTTTTTTTAATCCAAATCGGTCATTAGGGCTTGCTTGGATTTTGGATTTTTAGAAGAGTGGATTCTGTTTGGCTTAACCCAAATCGGTCGTTAGGGCTTGCTTGGATTTTGATTTTTAGAAGAGTGGATTTTGGTTGGCTTTTAATGAGTAATAGCAAGCTATTGCGAATTAAAAACGGACAAAAGACGCCTTATAAAAACCAAAAGACTGCAAGCAGTTATAAAATATCACATTTAACGGCCTAATGACCGTTTTGGGCTTAATATATCGTCAAAGATTTTTTCCTATCCCTTCTTCGTAAATTGGAATGCCAGCCGCTCGTCGCCAGACCAGCAGTGGATAACTCCGCAATAGCTGAACCCCTCGTCGGCAAGCAGATGTTGCATCACGAGATTGTCGCGATGTGTATCGATGCGGATGTTGTCGTAGTGGGTGAGGGCATACTGCAGGGCGGTGTGCATGATGCCCGTTGCTTCGCCCGAACTGGCGATGCGGTGGATAGTGGCGTATGGTTTGTCGTTGGGCCATTTGCCGTCGTAGATTATGTCGTAGGTAGGGTCGGCGCCGCCACGCAGTACGAAAGTAGCCACTATTCTGTCTACTTTCACGATAACGTAGCTGTCCCCGCTGTCAATGTCTTCCTGTAGAAGTTCCTCGCTTGGATATCCTTCTGTCCATTGATTGGGGTTGCCGGCTTCCGCCATGAATCGGCGGGCAATGGCGAATATTTCCTTCAGCCGTGGTATGTCGGCTGTTGTGGTGTGGCGGATAATGCAGTCGTCAGAGTTGCGGTAGTTGAGGCTGTATGTCGTTTTGTTATTCATGAAAGGAGAGGAGACTTTGTATCTTATGCAAAGATAGTGCAAACCGAATGCAGAATATCAAGCTTGCTTGAATATTATGCTGAGGTGAAGCCTATCTTATGCAAAGATAGTGCAAACCGAATGCAGGACAACAAGCTTGCTTGATTGTTATGCTGAGGTGAAGCCTATCTTATGCAAAGATAGTGCAAACCGAATGCAGGACAACAAGCTTGCTTGATTGTTATGCTGAGGTGAAGCCTATCTTATGCAAAGATACTTGTTTTTCCCCCTTCTGCAAATTTTTCCAGTCAGTTTTTTGCAGTGTTGTCAAGTTGTAGTATATTTGCATCGATAGACATATTGCCGTATTAGTAGACTCCCGTTTGCTGGATGTCGGCAGAATGCGCAAAATACCAACCACTACCACATTATTTTGGCGTATGACAGATCGCTACTATACCTTAAATACATTTCGAAAAATCCGACTATTATTCTCTGTGCGCAGCGCAGCCTTCCTGGTTACGTGTGCCATAATCCTGACTCTCATCATGTCGTGCCATAGTTCACCGTCGCCACGCGTCCTCGCCATGAAGCGTGATGCCGCCGACAGTGTGGTAAACGGCATGAAAGACAAAGAACAACTCGACAGCCTGGTGAAAGAAGCCGAAAAGAGCGGCGACTATATGCTTGAGATGAGATCACTCCAGAAGCGGGGACGCTTGTGGCGAGATGAAAACCGCTTCATGAAAGCCATAGCCTGTCATAATCGTGAACTGGAACTCGCAAGGAAACTCGGTGACACCATCGCCACAGTGCAGGCGCTGAACAATATCGGAACGAATTTCAGAAGAATGGGAGTGCTCGACGAGGCAGTGGACTACCACTATCGTGCGCTGCACCTCGGCGACCTGTTCAGTCGGCGAAACGACAAGACGGCAATGAAAAACCGTGTGGTATCCCTCAACGGCATCGGAAACATCAGTCTTACTCTCGGCGACACCGAAACGGCAGACTCTATGTTCCGCGCTGCATTGAAGGGAGAGAAGACACTCGGAAGCCACCTCGGACAGGCCATCAACTACGCAAATATCGGTTCGGTATTCGAAAAGCGAAACATGCTCGACTCCGCATGGGCATGCTACAAGCAGTCGATGCAGCAGAACAGACTCGCCGATTCCGACCTCGGCATATCGCTCTGCTATACCCACTTCGGACGCCTCTTCGAGAAGCAAGGCAGACGGACAGAAGCAATAGCCGAGTATCGCAAGGCATACGAAATAATGGGAACGTCAGAAGACAGGTGGCATGCCATGGAACCATGTCTCGCTCTTGCGGAGATATACATTAAAATCGGCGACGAAAACACAGCGATGACCTATCTCGCCACTGCCGACCGCCTTGCCCACGACCTGCATTCGCTCGAACACCAGGCGCAGATTGCCAAGCTGTACTACGACATCTATGCAAAGAAAGACGACTGCCGGCGCGCTCTTCACTACTACCGGACGTTTGACCAACTCAGCGACAGTCTGACGAGCGAGAAGAATATTGTTCACATGCAGAACATGCGAGTGCGCTATGAGCATGAGCAGAGGCGTGCCGAAGTGAATGCCCTGAACGAGGAGTATCAAACGGAGAAATCGCTTAAGTGGGTCAGCATTATGGCTGCAGTCCTTTTGTTCGTGCTCGGTGGTGTGACAATGAGTTTCATGCTCTACGCCCTTCGTAGCCGTAAGCGCAAGCAGATGGAGCAGCATCAGATGGAGGAGATGAGAATAAGTTTCTTCACTAACATAACACACGAGTTTCGCACCCCTCTCACCGTTATTCTCGGATATTCACGGATGATGGAGGAAGGCAAGGTGCCGGCAGGCGATATGGCAAAGGTGGGAAGCATGGTGTCAAGACAAGGCACGCGCCTTCTGTCGCTCATCAACCAGTTGCTCGACATACAGAAGGTGAAGTCGAATATCGGACATCCCGACTGGCATCATGGCGACATCGTGCTCTTCATGGCAAACATCATAGAGAGTCATCTCAATATGGCACACTCCAGACAGATAACCCTGATGTATGCCCCAAAGCAAAAGAAGATGATGTGTGACTTCGTGCCAGACTATGCCCAGAAGGTGTTGTGCAACCTTCTGACAAATGCCATAAAGTTCTCCAAGGAGGGAGGACAGGTGCTTGTGGCGCTTGAGGTGGAGAACGACATGCTGACCCTGCGCATTGCCGACTATGGTAGCGGTATACCGGAAAATGAGCAGCAGCATATCTTCGAACCCTTCTATCAGACAGAGAGCGACAAGAAGACCATCGGGTCGGGAGTGGGACTGGCCCTCGTGAACCAGATAGTGAAAACCCTTGGCGGCAGCATAACGCTCGACAGTAAGGTGGACGTCGGTTCGGTATTCACTGTAAACGTGCCCGTCAAGGCCCCGGCGGGTGTTGACGTGAAGCCGCTTGAGTCACTCGGAACAATCCCTGACGACATGCTGCTTGGAGCAAATACTAAAACAGGTGGCAATAACGGAACTTCCGGTTGTGGAGAGGATAATAATCCTGTGGCAGGCGACAAGAGTGATGCCCTCGTGGATATCGGTGCGAATAGTCATGATATGGATGATGATGGTGGTGATGTGGCTGACGGCAGTTCTGCTGACACCCGTCAGCTCGTGCTCATCGTGGAAGACAATGCCGATGTGGCGGAATACATGACAATGCAGCTTAAGGCAAGATACCGCCTCGTGTTGGCACGTGATGGTGAGGAGGGACTGCGCATTGCCACGGAGACGGTGCCCGACATCATCATCACCGATCTCATGATGCCACGCATGGATGGCTACGAACTGTGTCAGAGAGTGAAGGAATCGGAGGTGCTCAACCACATTCCTGTCATCATCGTCACGGCGAGGACAACCCAAAAAGACAAGCTGCGCGGACTGCAGATTGGTGTTGATGCGTATATATATAAACCATTTGATGCTGAAGAACTATCCGTAACTGTCGGCAACCTGCTGGAGAAACACCGCTTGCTGCGCCTGCGCTATATGCAGGCGCCAGCCGACGACAAACAGGCTGCAGTGGAGACGCTGCCGCCTTGCGACCGCGTGTTCCTCAATAGGGTGGATGCCGCAGTGGACGAATTGATGGCGACGGACCTCTCCGTAGACAGTGTGGCTATAGCCCTATGTATGAGTCAGCAGCAGTTGCGCCGAAAGCTCAATGCTGTGTCGGGCGACACACCGATGGCATATTTCCGCAAGCGCCAGATGCAGAAAGCCAAAGATATGCTGGACAACCGCGATGACATGTCGATCAGCGAGATAGGAATGAAGTGCGGTTTCTACGATATGTCGCATTTCACAAGAATCTTCAAGCAGGTGGTAGGAATAACACCGTCGCAGTATCGCAAGAAAGCATAACCCCCCAAACGGTCATTATGCCGTTTGGGGATAAAATCCGCTCTTCTGAAAAAAAAACACAATCCAGGCTGGCCATGATGACCGATTTGGGTTAAACCCAAAACGGTCATTAGGCCGTTCAATGTAATATTTTATAACTGCTTGCAGTCTTTTGCTTTTTATAAGGCGTCTTTTGCTTGTTTTTAATTCGCAATAGCTCGCTATTACTCATTAAAAGCCAAACAAAATCCATCCTTCTAAAAAATCAAAATCCAAGCAAGCCCTAATGACCGATTTGGGTTAAATGGTTTGCTGACCGTTTTTAAGATTATAAGAATAGTGGTCTTGATTTCCCAATTGAAGAAATCAAGACCACGAATGTTCCTTTGCGAAAATTCCCCCCTGGCGTGGGGAATGTATCCCCACATTAGGGGGTACTGTTCCCCACGCTGTGGGGGAAATATGAGGCCTATGGCTTGTCTTGTTCCTATTTCATGCAAGCCTTGAAGATTTCGAGGATATCCTGTTCCAAGAGAGGAACCCATGCCTTGTCGAGACCTTCATTGTCTGCCACGTGTTTCGCCATTTCAGCAAGGCGGCTGTCGTCGATGCCGACCTCAGGCAGAGTCATCGGGATGCCGATGTTGCGATAGAAGTCATGTATTGCCTTGATTGAAGCCTCTGCGTTTTCAGCTCCAAACACGTTCTTGCCGAACTTCTCGATGCGCTCCACCACCTGGTCGTGCAGTTCGCCTGTAGAGTGGTCGAGGATATGTTTCATCCAACGTGGCGTCACGATGGCAAGACCCTCCCCGTGGGTGATGTCGTAGTATGCCGACAGAGCGTGCTCCATGGCGTGCATAGGCCAGCCGCTCGGACTGTTGCCGAGACAGTAGATGCCGTTGCAGCCAAGAGTAGTGGCATAGAATATCTCAGCCCTGGCGTTGTAGTTCTGTGGATCTTCCAATACAATCTTCACGTTCTTCACGAGCGACTTCACGGCACCCTCCATGAAAGCGTCGTTCATGTCGATGTGGTCGCCACAGAAATACGACTCCATGATGTGGTTGATGCAGTCGGAAACGCCTGCCAACGTCTGTTTCACAGGCAGTGTGAAGGTATATGTAGGGTCGATGAAGCTCACTGCCGGGAATACGAGTTTTGAGAAGTATGCCAGCTTGTCGTTTGTCTCAGTGCGCGATATCACTCCGCCCATGTCATATTCACTGCCGGTAGCAGCCATGGTGATGATGTCTACGATGGGCACTGCTGCCGTTGTGGGCTTGCGTCCGCAAACGATGTCCCATGCCTCCTCCACATTGTCCGTCACCTTAGTCTTGAGCGTTCCGGCAACACCGGCTATAGCCTTAGTGCAGTCGAGCACCGAACCTCCACCCACGGCGAGTATCACGTCGATGTCGTTGTCCTGACACATGCGCACACCGTCAAGCACGCTGGGGTTGAACTTGGGATTAGGCTGTATGCCGCCGAGCTCGAACACCTGCTTGTCTGTCAGTGTATCCTTCACCAGGTCATAAAGACTCTTGTCGTGTCCGGGAGCGGTGCGTTTGATGCTGCCGCCGCCATAAGTGATGAGTACACGTTTTCCATACTGGTTCATTACGCTTGCGAGTTTTTCGCTTACTACACCCCTGCCGAAGATGAGGCGTGTGGGTGTCTGATAATCAAAATTGACCATAGCTCTTTGATTTTAAAAGGTTGTTTACACATTGTCGTTGTAGATGGCAATCTTGGGTTTCGGTTTGTCAGTCATGGCAAACCTTCCTTTCTCAATGTATGTATATGCTTTCATGTTATTGTTGGTAGTTTATGTTATATAGACAGAGGGTCAGAAGACGGTGTGTCATTTCCTGCCCTTTGTGGCGAAGTATTTCCATAGCGGTGCTGCCATCATAGCCTGATGAAACTCGTCGTTCATGAGCATGCGTACCACTTCGTCCTCGTCCAGTAGCACGACCTTGATGTCTTCCGACTCTTCGAGATGCTGGGTAGAAAGTCTTTCCACCCCTGTGGCAAGGTATGTATGACTGTAGTTGGTGCAAGCCCCGGCATTGGGACTAATGGTCATCAGCTTCGACCATTCGCCTCCGCCATATCCCGTCTCCTCATAAAGTTCGCGCTTGGCAGCCTCCATCGGGTCTTCGCCTTTCTCCACGCATCCTGCCGGAATCTCTATTGCCGTGAGGTGCTGGGCATGGCGGTATTGGCGCTCCATGAGGAATTTCCCTTCTTTTGTTATCGCTATGACATTGCAGAACTCTGGATATTCCAGAACGTAGAAATCCTGTATCTCAGCGCCAGTAGGCAGTTTCACATGTTCGCGCCTTGCCGTCAGCCAAGGTTCTCTGAAGAGGTATTCGCTCTCTATCACCTCCCATGCCATCGGGTCTTTGTCTTGTTTCATGATTTCTGATATTTCATTTGATTAGGAAAGGTGTCCATTGTAGGCATACGATTCCTAATTTCTTCATATCCTTTTGTATTGTAGATTTTATATGTCTTGATAATTTCTGTCTCTTCGTCTGTTCTATCTCTTCATGTCCTTGTCCACCATTGCACATACACAAGAGTCAGACCACACATTCTCTGCCGTCTCTATCATGTCGATGATGGTATATATCGGCAGGATGATACCCATGATGCCGATTGGCGCATTCACTCCCGACATCAGCGAGAGGGTGAGGAAATAGCAGCCCATTGGCACTCCGGCATTGCCCACCGCCGACAGCACGGAGATGAAGAGCCAGAGAATCATCGTTGTCAGCGGCAGCTCCATTCCGCCGTTCTGCATCAGGAACAGGGAGGTGACGAGGATGAACGCCGCACAGCCATTCATATTGATAGTGGTGCAGATAGGCAAGACGAAGCGTGACACCTTGCTCGACACTCCCATCCTCTCTTCTGCCGTCTGCATGGTGACAGGCAGCGTGGCAGCCGAACTCTTGGTGAATAGAGCCATCAATACCGCCGGCATCATGCGGCCGAGGGTGCGGAAGGGGTTGATGCCCCTTGCCAGAAGGAACAGGGGCAGTACGATGAAGAACTGTATCACGTTGCCACCCAATATCACCGCCACGTATTTTCCGAGCGATGCCATCACGATGCCTGCCGAGAACTGTGCCGAAAGCTGTGCTGCAAATGCCACGATGCCAAGTGGCAAAGCCCATATCAGACCGTGGATGAGCATGAAGAGCAGGTCTTGCAGACCGAACAGTCCCTTCACCACCACCTCCTTCTTGTCATTTTGTGGCATCTTTGCCAATGCAATGCCCACGGCAGCAGCCAGCATGAGGATGGAAAGCACGTTGCCGTCGGCAAACGGTTTCACTATGTTGTTGGGAATCACACCCAATATGTGGTCATAATAAGATGTCTCGCCCAGGTTCTGAGGCACGTCAGCCATACCGCTCTGCACCAGAGCCGCCGGCAGGTTGCCGGGAGCAATGACATTGTAGAGCGCCAGTCCCACGGCGGCAGCGGCAAATGTGGTGAGCAGCGTGTAAGTGATGGCATGCCTGAAAATCTTTCCCGTGTCGGCCTGATTGCCGAGCGAGGCGAGAGTCGTCATCACCGCCAGGGCTATCGTCGGCACCGCCAGGAGCTGGAACAGACGGGTATATACCGTAGCGATGAAGTTCATCAACCCGTTGAGCCATGCTATGCCCAACATTCCCAATGCTGCACCGACTACCAGTGCACCGATCCAAAGCATCAGCTGCTTTGTCTGCTTCTTGTTGTTTTTTCCTTTTGCTATATTGTTCATGGTGTTATTAGTATTCAGGTTCGTTATAACTTACGCCCTTTCAAATCCTTTGTATTGTATGACCGGCGGTCCGTCATGCGAACAGCTCATTCTTCTTTCTGTCACGGCAGAGCGGTTCGAGATGCGCCACAAGCATGTTGAGGCGTTCCCCGATACCCCTTGCCTGTACCGGACATACAGCTACGCATCGCATGCAGCCGATGCAGAGTCCGTTGTCGTTGCCTCTCAGATTGTCGGGAGAAATGGCTCCGGCAGGACATTCGCTCGCACACGTTCCACAGCCCGTGCAGTTGTCGTTTGCTGTGGGGTAGGGACCCTTGCAGCCCTGCTTGTATGGTCGGTTGCCCGGCAGGGAGAGAGGTGCATACTCTCCATCCCCCTTGATCTTGCGGAGTATGTCGGCGGCAAACGAAGCCAGTTCGTTGGCATCTTCTGCATCGGGACGGCCGGAGCCATACATGCGGCAGATACTGTGTTCGGCGATGGCGGCAATGGCAGCCACCACACGGAATCCCATGCCAGTTGCCACATCCTGCATCTCCACCAGAGCGTCTTCGTAAGCCCTGTTGCCATATACGGCAATGATGACACACCGTGCCCCGTTAGCCTCGATGCCTTTCAGTCTCTCCACTGCCATGGCAGGCACACGGCCGGCATATACGGGCATGGAGATTACCGTCAGGTCGTCGGTGTGGATACCGGGGAGTTTCAGATTCTCTTTCTTTGTGCAGAGTTCTGTAGTGACACACTCCCCGCCAAATTCATTGCACAGCAGTTCGCCCACGCGGCGTGTTCCACCTGTGGGACTGAATGTTATGTTGTGAATTGTCATTCTGGCTCTTATCCTTTTATAGCGTTTAATATCTGCTCAGCATGAATCTTTGTCTTGATTTCCTTTGGGGTGAAGATTTTCTCGATTATTCCGTTTTCGTCAACGAGATATGTGGTGCGCAGTATGCCGATGGTCTTCCTTCCGCATGTCACCTTTTCTCCCCAGCATCCCAGCTCTTGCAGCAGAGTGGTCTCCGTGTCGGCTATCAGCGGGAACTGCAAGCCGTGAGCGTCGGCAAACTTCTTCTGCAGTGCCTGTTTGTCTTTGCTCACACCGATGATTTCATATCCGGCGGCTGCCAGTTCCTCTTTGTGTGCCTGCAGCGAACAAGCCTCTGCGGTGCATCCGCTTGTGTTAGCCTTTGGATAGCTGTATATCACCAGTTTCCTGCCGCGATAGTCACTTGCCTTAATCTCTCGTCCGTCCTGGTCGATGCCGAGGACCTCTGGTATTCTGTCTCCGATATTCATAATGATTTAGATTTATATTATTGTCAGATTTAATCTTATCCTTTTATTATAACATGCAAATATAATAAAATGTATTGATAGCCCGTGATAATATTTTAACCCAAATCAGCAATTAGAGCGTTTATTGTATTTTTTTATATACTGCTTGCAGTCTTTTGTCTTTTATAAGGTGTCTTTTGCTCGTCCTTAATTCGTGATAGCTCGCTATTGCTCATTAAAAGCCAAATAAAATCCACTCTTCTAAAATACCAAAATCCAAGCAGACCCTAACGACCGATTTGGGTTAAATAATTGTTTTGCTGCTAAAGTTGCAAGTCGTGTTGCTGAGATAAAATTTCAGTAGCAGTTCTTTTGCGTTAAATGCATATATATGCTGGGAATCGTGGTACGACCATAGTGAATGGCGGCTATGCCTCCAGCAGGAAAGTCAGTCCGCTGATGCCGATATAGGCATAGATGATGTATTTGAGCAGCGAGCCCGTGATGTGTCTGAACACCCATGCCCCCATCATGTTGCCAATCACCACGCCCACGATACCGTAGACATATCCCATTGCCACGGATGTGGTGAAGAATCCGTTGTATGCCCTCGCCATGGTCATCATCAGATTGCCTATGAAGAAGTAAGCCTGTGTCTGGGCGAGATAATGGTCCTTGTCGGGTTCGGAATTCACGAAATACAGCACCGCCGGTTCCGCTCAGGACCGGCGGTCCCTGCATGCCGAAGAATCCGCCCATCAGTCCGCTCAGTCCGCCGGCCGTGACCTGCAGCGGCTTGGTGGGCTTTATCTTTATGCGCTTGCTGAAAAACGAGAAGTATATGCTCACGACGATCAGCGTGATGCCAAGCAGAATGTTCAGAATGCTGTATTCCATGCGTTTGAGCATGAATATGGCACCTGCCGACACCACCACGAAAGTAATCAGTATGGGCAGCAGTCTGCTCCATACGATGTATTTGTGTTTCTGTAAGACGATGATGAATGAAGTCGTCATCGCCAGGATGCCGGAGAGAGTCGTCGCCTGTCCGTAAGACGACATTATTGCCGGCAGCATGGTCATGATGAAGATGCCGAAGCCGAAGCCCGTGGTGCGCTGCACGAAGCTCGCCCCGATGCTCAGCAAGAAGATTTCAATAGGCATACTGTCCTCATTATTTTGACGGTATCACGTAAACATGCTCTTCCCCGTGGTTGCCGCAGTCGTGATGGTCGCAAGATTCCGCCGAGTCGGTGAGTTTGCCGTCGAGATATGCTTTCAGCACATCGTTGATGTCGCCCTTGCAGCCGCGTATCACGCTTATTCCATGTGCAGAAAGCTTGTTGAAAGCTCCCATGCCCATATTGCCGGCAAGCATCATCGTGATACCCATCTGCTGCATCACAGAAGCGATGTTCGACTTGCATCCGCAGCCCTGCGGTGAGTCAAGGCGCTCGGTGGAAACCACCTGCTTGTTGTCGTCGATGGTGAATACGGAGTAGTGGTCGCAATGTCCGAAGTGGTCATCCACACGACCTTCGCGTGTGGGAATAGCTAACTTTGTCATGTTTCCTTGTTGTTTAGATTTATTCTGCAAAGGTATAAATCTTATTGTATACCCGCAAGTTTTCAGTGTGATAACCGCCTGCCTGCATCTATATTCTAACCCGTTGGCGGAGTTAATTTAGTGCACACTTATTAATGACCGATTTGAATTAAAATTGGGCACGGTGCTTGCCCAACTGGGGCAACGTGCTTTCCCATCATGGGCACGGTGCTTGCCCCTGTTGGGCAGATTTGCTGTCAGGCGTCTGCCCAATAAGCTAATGTTGTAACACACATATTCCTGTTTTCAGAATTCTGCCAACGCATGCCATTCCTGCAGTCTGAATTACTCACAGCTGGCATTCCTTTAATCTGACAATTCCTCACATCTGACGATTCCTCACACTTGACAATTCCTTTCATCAGCAAACCATCCAGACAGTTGGCTGACAATCGCCAGGCAGCCAACTATCTGTCTGTCAGAATATTACAACAAAAAACCAGACAATCTGACAGTTTTTCGGCAATTCTTGGTTTTACTGAAAATCAGTGCTATTCGGCCGTATCGAAGCGATTCAGAAAGTGAAAAACACCATAACGTTTTTTTCGCTTAAGATTTCTTTGTATTCGTTTAAATTTGCAAAGGGTCGAACCAGCATTGCACTGCAAGTTGGTTGCCCCCATTGCATCAGATAATCCTAACGAAACAAATTCATCTAAGCGATTATGAAAGAAAACCATTACTCACAACCCAACTTCTCACCGCCTCAGGTGGCGAGAGGCAAGCAATGTCAGAGCATGATGCCGAGGATGCTGTTGTCAGTCGTGCGCCCGAACTCAAACAGTTGAGTGAGAACATTGACAAAGCGACCAACACTTGGATCAATGCTACTCTTCAAATGGAGTCTGCCATCCGTAAGTATAATTCTGCTCAGACAGCCCTTGGCAATGCTGTTGACACTATCAGTGGTAAGGTTGACACCATCAACACCCACATCGACAATGTTCTGAAGGAAGCCCCAACCAAGTTGAAGGTTTCAGTCAGAGTCGATGATGTTGACAGGAAGAAGATTCAGGACATGTTCGACAAACAACATGAATGGATGACCACTCAGATGCAGAAGCATATCCGTGAGGTCAATCAAATGTTTTATGAAGAACGCAGAAGGGTTCAGGAAAGGTACAAGGAGTACGACGGAACCTACCTCGGTCACTATGTGCAGTATATCTTCTGGTTTTTCTTCACCATAGGTCTCTTCATGTTCGGTCTGGGAATCTTCCTAATGCTCGACAGCCACTACCATTGGACGAAGTAATCTAATGTTCCCAACATGGCTTGTGGGATTCATTTTGGGAACAACAAACCCACTGACAATCGGCATTTCTGCTGAAAATCAGTGGGTCTATTTGTTTTGTTGTCAATCTTGATAAGATTGTTATTTGTTTTTTCTTCTTACGACAATCTTTTAGATAACTTTTCTGCAAACATTAGCAAGAACAGACCAGAGGACAATAGTGCAATACATCTTCGTCAAACGTGCCATAACGGGAAAAACAAGACATCGAGCACATCAGTTGCGCGCGCAATGTCTTGCTTCGGTAATGGGAAAGGACTCCGAGAAAAGAGTTTAGAGAAGGGCGAAGCCGGAGAAAAGTTTCCTGGCGAGACTCTGACTGGCACGATGACACGCTCTCGTTCAGTGCATGCAGCTTTCGTTTCATACGGTGGAGGCAAGTATTGCTGACATATCGCCGCCAAGGCTTGAGGTAGGCACCGAGAAACTCCACGCCCTGCCGCACATCAAGAATCTTCAACTTACCAGCATGCAACGTAAGTCCGAGCTGCGAAGAGAGGAACGTCTCAATCTTGGTCACCAACGACCTCAGCCACTCCTTATCCGCACTCACCACATAGAAGTCATCTACATACCTTCCATAGTGGCGGCATCGGAGCACACGCTTCATATAGTCATCCAGCTCGCCCAGATAAACATTGCTGAAAAGCTGGCTCGTCAGGTTGCCAATGGGCAAGCCACATTCCTCGTCGCTATTAAACAAGCTTTTGTCATGTGGCAAATCCTGCCAGTTCCCTTCGCTGCCCCTCACACGGCAGTCTATTACTGGGTTTAGCATCACTATCTCTCGCGTCAGATAAAAAACGAAGTCCATATCCACACGTTCCTGCCATGTCGTTACGGACTCTCTGCTTATCCTATGCCTTGCCATCTTTGTAAGCCTACGTACGCAAATCTCCAGCAACCGCTTACGGTTGATGTGCATGAAATATCCACAGATATCCATCTTCATCACATAGCAAGTTTCCTGATAGTTCTGACTTTCCTGACGGATATGATGCTCCATACGCTTGATGCCATAGTGCGTACCGCGTCCTTTAATGCATGAGTAGGAATCAGTGATAAACGTACGCTCCAACATCATGTGCGTGTAATTATAATAAAGGTGATGAACGATGCGGTCGCGGAACTCTGCCGCAAAGACCTCTCGTTTCTTCGGGTCGCAGATGATAAAGCAGGTGGAAGGGCAGGGCTTGTAGGTGCGTGTCCAGAGTTCCAGACAGAGTTCGGACAGGTTGTGTTCGAGGCGAGCTTCAAACTTCATTACGTAAGGCTTCTTGCTTTTGTGCCTTCGGGCATCGTAATAAGCCTGATGAAGATCCTGAAGGAGTTCGGAGTAAGTTAGTTGGTAAGTTTTCATACCATGAAAGATTGTCATCACAAACGTTTGTAAGTTCTAGGGCTACGGGCAGACGGCGCGCACGGAGTGACCGTTGTTGCGGTTGTTGTTGTTCCAATTCCAATTGCCCGAATTGAAGTTGAGGTTGTACGCGTTGTTGTCGTTGTTCGGGTTGAGCGAGGACGACCAGTAGTTGCCGTTAGAACCGGCATTGTTGAGGTCACTATTCCAGCGATAGCCCGCAGCTGGGAGGAAAAGCTATAAGCGACGGTAGCCATCTGATACTGATGAGAGAAGGAGTCCTCCATAAATCGGGAAGCCATCTGTCATTTACGATTTTTCTAACATAAAAGATTAGCAGACTACCTATGAATTTACAACCTGTTTATGATTTGTTCGTTTTGTCTTATTTCTTACATTATACTCACCACCTGTTGTTTCAGCTCCGCAATGAAGCACATGCACTGGATGGGAGTTTTACTTTCGAGTGGGAAAGCCAGAATCTGCTGCATTATTCCAGCCTTTGTTGCCGTAACAATTGGCTTTTCTGCACCATCGGTAGTTGTGGACGCTATATATTCTTTGTTTTTGGCCACAGACTCTGTCACTGGAACTGATGCCTTCCATGCCTCATAATCAGTCTTCATCACATCCACAGTCATGCCTTCTGGTATCACATCATCAGCCAGTACCAAATCTTTGCATTTTTCATCTACATCAAACACCGATGTACCTTCTTGTACATACTTAGGCAAACTGGTGACGGGGAACCCGACAAACAAAACAGAAGATTCGATATTCCTGAACAGTTTGTGCGTTACCTTGAACTGATGCACATACCTGTGACACAACCAGGCACTCCATTCGTACGCTCTGTAGAAAGTGCCTTCTTGGAAGAGATGAATCACACCCCGTGAATCCTCCGTGCGATTCTCTTCAATTGATAAGATTTCCTTTAACTGCATAATATTTTGTTTTTTAAATTAAGATTTCAAATAGTATGCCACGTTGCATTGCCTTTTTAGATTTGGCAATGCCCCGCTGCATACTATTTGAAATCTTTTGGGGTTAGTTTTTTGCCTGTTGAGGACAGGTTGTTAATTCTTGGGCTACGGGCAGACGGCGCGCACGGAGAGACCGTAGCTGCGGTAGATGCCGTCCCAATGCCAACGGCCCGAACCGAAGTAGAGGCCGTACGCGTAGCCGCCGCCCGGGCTGAGCGAGGACGACCAGTAGATGCCGTAAGAACCGGCACGGCTGAGGTCACTACTCCAGCGATAGCCCGCAGCCGGGAGGAAAAGCTGACCTCCGTTATTTCCAGTCACAAGGATACCATAAACTCCATTCTGCCGAGTATAAGTTCGGGTGCAATTATTCATGAGTTCTAGTTGCTGAGCAGAGCTTGGCATTCTCCAAGAACCGCCCATTCGAACATGAGCAACATCGTATGAAGTGCCAGCTATGTCTGAGCCAATGTTAACAATAGAGAAGTTTTTATCTATCGAACCATCGCCATTAGTATCTTGCCCATTGAAATATGAATAAGTGAGACCATTGTACACACTCTTCTCACTTGTCTCACCCCAAGCGTAATAGCCGCCATACTGTTCAGGTGACGATGCGCCCACGTTCATGCAGCACCATTTAGTGCCACTTGGAAGACCAAGGTCGATGGCATGTGGATGATGGTTGTCGGGACAAAGTTTTAAGCCTTCGTATTCATACTCATCGCTGGCTATTACATTTCCATCTTTATCGAAAATCTTTGCTATTATCTTTGATGGAGTTTTCTTTGGGGTCCATTCTACAGTGACAATACCTTTTTTGGCTAAAGCGTATGTAGGTACATTATCTCCTGAAATCTTCGTGCCGTTCAGCTCATAGGTCTCAAACTTGACAACAGGAAACAGCGGGGATAATATTTTTGTGTCAAATAGTCCTTTGTCATAGACTTCAAAAGAGACGTTTACCGAACTGCCATTTGGCTTTGCTTCCTTGAATATAATATCTACCGGGGAATCATGGATAAGAAACTCTGCAATGTTGATATCATCAGTGCTTTTATTCCAAGTCTCATAGCCCAAAAGATTATTTGAAGCGCTTAATCCGACGGCACAATCTAAGCCTATATAGTTCTTCAATGAAGATGAAATGTAATTATCTGTTCTATTATCAACACTAATATTAAATGCACCATCAAGGTTTGTCTTCAGATATGGTTTGATGTCAAATGAAGGACCTGCTACATTATATATCAAGGCTCTGATTCTTGGGAATACATGCAATTTTCCCTCTATTGATGCCTCTCCTGTTAGGGTTGGTGTCCTTGTTTCGTAACTAAGACCGAAGGTATTATACGGTGTCAAGCCATCACCCGTAGTCCCGTCATATTTTGCGCCTATGCTCCCATCAATCTTTGCTGTAATTCCTGCAGAAAAGTCAATTTTTGCATCATATGTCAGACTCACATCGGCATACAAGTCACTATTGAAGAGAATAAAGACTGGAACAGGACCTACCTGAAAAGCAATTTCTTTTGGTGGGAAAAAATTATGTTTTAACAGCGCATATTTATCCTTATCTTTAGGAGACAATTCCACTTCTCCTTTAGCTATAGCATGAACGTTGAAGTCCTGTGACATTGTTACATTACCACGAAGGGACACATCAACATCAAACTTCTTTGCTTTTACAAATGTAATACCCTGAATCGTGGTTTTGACTTTATCCTTAAATTTGAATTTTATTGTTGCATTAATGTCAGACGATATATTCGACTCCGTCCATACTTTCACATCCTTAGTTTTAATAAATTCAGATGTATAATGTTTGCTTCCAGACCATATGGTTTTATCTATACTTGCTCTGGTACCTAAGTCCTTAGGATAGTACACATTTCCCTCTGAACTTCTTGTCTGATTGTTATCCGTTGATAGAGTGAACTCCGTATCAGTGAAGATATAGCTAAGGTCTCCTATTACACCATCAATATTTACCGTATTACCGGATGTACGGGCATCTGTTACAAGAACGACAGACGCCATGGTATCGGTAGATACAACAACGACATTACCTGCCTGAATTGTTGGAACACTGCCACTGAAAGAAAGGGTATATTTTCCTTGCGCAGTATCACATCGAGTGACCGTTGTTTTGTCAAGATCAAATTCTACGAAAGAATTGAAGATGGAGGACTCTGGCTTTTGTGGTGTATCATTACCATCAGATATACCATCGCTATCTTTTGAACAGGAATATAGCAATCCTAATGAAAAGAGAAATACGAACAAACTTGAAAATTTCATATCGTTTTTATTTAATAATTGTTTTTACTATAGATAACAAGAGCATCGTCGCTGAAAAGTTACAACAGGGAGTTCTGCACTGAACACTACTTTGAAACCATTTTTCTCATAAAACGCCATCGTTGATAGGGTGTTATATGCATCAACAATCACAAATCGGCATCCAGTCTTGTTTAGAGGTTCGATGAACCAAAGCTTAATGAAATCAAGAACATCACTGCCGATATGCTTTGAACGGAATTCGGAAGAAACCCCAAACCTTGCTACTAATACAGCAGGATAGTCCTTCAAGGCTTTGGCATGTGGTATGCCAGCCTCAATTTTCTTTCTGCGTGCATTAAGCAAATCGCTTACCCTGATTCCTGCGTTGGCAAGGGTAAAGGCGCATACAACTTTGTCTGGTTCTTCATTCAACCTATAACAATAGGCCTTGCCCAACAACTGCTTGGTAAAGCCAAAACAATCTTTGGCAAAGAACTCGTCTATGTCAAGGTCTCCGCACTTGAAACTTTCAAGTTCCCTTGGCTCATTGACGGAAAACAGCGAGCAGTGTTCTTTCAAGAAACTCATCTTCTTCCTAAATGAGCTTTTGACAACATGCTATACAGCTCGGCAAGCTTCTTTTCAAGAATAGCCTCGTCTGCTTTCTTCTCTTCCTATGAGCGGTTCATATACCACTCATATTTTGCTTGCGCCTCAGCTTCGAATCGCTGAGCCACTTCACCAGTCAGTACTGGTATGGATGCTATAGGTAGTGCCATATCTCTTATTGTTTACTATTCAACAGTATATATTACATTACAAAATTACTCATAAATATTGAGAGTAAGCAAGGTTTTGGGATTTTTCTTATTTGAATAAGGTGAAATTTCTACTTTTTGGGCTGATTTTGGCAAAAATCAACATGTAAAGACTTGGTTGGATACAATTTATTACGTATTTTTGTTGATATAGTGTATCAATGGATGGCGTATGTGTAATTTATGTGTTTGGCTTTATTGATGTAAGAGGGATATAAAGGAGATAAAGGAGATAAAGGAAATAGAGGTCTTGTCGCTTGTTGATTTGGGTAGATAATTAAGTTAGTTTGTAATGTATTTTGCGATTCAAAATCTTGTGTTGATTGGAGCAATGTGTGTCAGCACATATTCATTCCAACTATTAACTACTAATAATTCCTGCCCCTATACTAAAAATAAAAGTTAAATTATAGGGAGAATGAGAGAAAAGACAAACTAAAATTTTAGTATTCTAAAGATTTAGTATAACTTTACAGCAGCAATCAGAGTTAAAGCCTGTTGCTGCTTTATTTGTCAGAACACATTGTCTTAAAAAAAACAAATCGAGTTATGCAGAATCAGACATTGACCAAAAGCGAAATGACCGTCATGAACATCCTGTGGGAGATGCCAGATGGCGGAACCGTATATGACGTGCTGGAGAAGTATGAAGAGCCGAAGCCGGCTTATACCACTATTGCCACTTTCATGAAGATACTTGAGAGGAAAGGTTATCTTCAGGCAAAGAAACTCTCTGGCCGAACTTATACCTATTTCCCTCTGATTAGCAAAAACGAGTATAGTCGCCGTGCCATTCAGGAAGTAAAGAAAGATTTGTTTGATGGCTCTGCAAAGTCGCTGCTGTCTTTCTTCGTGCAGAACGAAGGCTTGTCGGCCGATGACATCAAGGAACTCCTGCAACTGATAAAAGAGTAAGACGATGGAAGCGCTATTCACATATATATGGCAATCGGCGCTTGTGCTCACTGTCCTCTTCGTCCCTTTCCAGCTGCTGTTGCGTAAGGAACGGTTCTTCGCCCTGAACCGTGCGATACTTCTGTCGATTTTGGTCGTTTCTCTCATCTTGCCGCTGTCTTGCCATTCGTTGCCCGAGTGCTTCAGTTTCTTGCAGTATCAAGGCAGGGCGATGTCCGCTACGCCTTATCTCGATTTGGGAAAAGCCGAGGTAGGAGAGGAGATGATAGTCGCAAAACACGATGTTTATCATGTGACATCAGCGTGGCTGTCGAGCCATTGGAAGCAGATGCTCCTTGCGATATGGGTTATTGGAACTGTCGTATTCATGGTGTAGCAGTCGATGGGTATCAGGCTTTTATGCAAGATTCTGAACGATAAGACCAACGTGCGTGAGAGACTTCCTGAAGGCAATACCCTGCTTCTCACATCAGCGACCATCCCGTCATTCAGCTGGATGCGCAGCATCGTCGTTTCGGTCGATGATTATGCCGAGAATGGCGACACCATACTTGCTCACGAGCGTGCTCACATCGCTCACCGACACAGCCTTGACCATCTGCTACTTCTGCTCATTCAATGCGTTCAATGGTGGAACCCATTCCTCTGGCTCTTGGCAGATTCGCTCATTGAAGTACACGAGTATCAGGCCGATATGGCAGTGCTTGAACATGGCATTAATGCAACACAATATCAACTGTTATTGATCCGCAAGACAGCAGGGCCAGCTGGAATTGCGATGGTCAATGGCTTCAAGCGTAACAAACTAAAAAAAGAATTATTATGATGAACAAGACATTCTCACTGCGTGGAGCCAAGTGCCGCTACTTAGCATTACTCCCTATGATCCTCATCGCATTTGCATGTACTTCAAAGATAGAGACGTTAGAAGAACCAAGCTTAACCAATAATGAGACGTTGCAAGAAGAACCAAGCTTAACCAATGCCACTGAAGTGACGTTATTGGTCAATAGTGCAGGACATATAATGATGGTTGCACCAGGCTTTGATGCAGTCGTCGTCTCAATAGAAGAGCTGCCAGAGAAACTCGGCACGATGGATGTCCTCAATGCCGTCGTTACCATCAAAGCTGACAAGGATACACCAATGCCAGTCATCACGGATATTAAGAATTCCTTGCGCAAGTTGTTCCTGAACAGGATAAATTATCAGCTATATGAAGATTCTAATGGCAAATAATTTCAAAAATAATCTGCTTCGTCATTTAAGGCGAAGCGAGGGTCAGGGGACAGGTTTCAACCACTTCTTTTTTCGAAATTTGCAATTGTTTCCGCATTAACAGATGTTAAGCAGATGTTTTCATTTTAGGGTTTTTGAAATTTTTGTTTCCAGTTTGTTTCTTTTGGTGTTTTTGGACTTTTGCACGTATTGATTATCAGTTCTTTACAATCTCAAAGCAGATTCTCAAGAAATCGATCACGGTGAAATGGCAATGCCCCGAGTTTAAGGGCAACGAGAGCTATGCCTTCAAGCTGCTCCGCACCGAGAGCAAGAACGGACAGCCGAGCTACGACGCCGACGATGTTGTGGGTGTGTTTGTGGGCGACGAGTGTCGCGGCATGGCCCATCCCACCGACCTATGCCGCCAATCCTTATAAGGGGAATGGATGATATGCAAAAAAAACAACAATCTATAGTCCAATCTACACCATCGCGGATACGCTTACTGACAATTCCTTTTATCAGCAAACCATCCAGACAGTTGGCTGACAATTGTTGAACAGTCAACAGCCTGACTGTTAGAATGTTACGACGAAAAACCAGATGGTCTGACAGTTTTTCGGCAATTCATGATTTTACTGAGAATCAAGCGATATTTACAACTTTTACTCATATCTGTCAACATAAATTAATTCCGCCAACGAGTATATAACACCAATCTGGAAGGGGAGACGAGAAAACAGAACTCATTTGATGTGTTCGCACAATATGACTGGCACATCACATACAAATGGGAGGCTGTGGCAGCACTGCGCTATGATTATTTCTCCGACGGCAGAGACTCCCATGTCACGCCGAAGCTGAACATCTGCTACAAGCCATTATATAATCTTGCCATACGTGCCGGATACGGCATGGGATTCCGTGCGCCGACGCTGAAGGAGAAATACTATAATTTCGACATGTCGGGCATCTGGATAGTGGAAGGCAACGCCAACCTGAAGTCGGAAGTGAGCCACAACTTCAACCTCTCGGCAGAATACACCAGGGGACACTACAATTTCACGGCGTCTATGTATTACAACAAAGTGAAGAACAAGCTTTCCACCTCAGCACCATATTTCAAGTCGCCGACCGACAAGCTGCCTTATCTGCCATATTCCAATCTCGACGACTATAGCGTTTGCGGAGGAGAAATCGGCGCACAGGCGAGATGGAACAACGGACTCGGTGCGCGCTTCACCTATGCATACACCAAGGAACAGCTGGCAAAGGACAAAAAGGGCAACACCATCAACAACCAGTATATACCAGCCCGCGAGCATGCCCTGAATGTAAGAGTGGACTACGACTGTCAGTTCACCAAACACTATGGCATGAACATCGGTCTGCAGGGACGTGTGCTTTCGGGTGTGAAGAATGTGGAATACAAAGACTATTATGATGTGAGCCAGGGAACGGTCTCCGTATCCTATCCTGCCTATACCATCTGGAAACTCTCTCTCTCGCAGCGCATCGGAAAGGCGGTGAAGGTGAATGCCGCATTGGACAATCTCTTCGGATACAAGCCGAAGTATTATTACCTCAACAGTCCGATAACCGACGGAGTGACTTTTCAGGTGGGAATGTCGATAGATATTGATAAATTATTGTAATTTTGCAGACTTGTCGTCTACTTTATTACTCGTCAACTGATAAGATGAAAAAGTCCACTTGGAGAAAACAACATAAATGGTTAGGGCTCGGCATGACGCTGTTCGTGCTGCTGTTCTGTGTGTCTGGCATCCTGCTCAATCATCGTTCTCTGATCAAGAACGTGAACGTGAGCAGGAAATATCTGCCCGGCCGTTATGAATACCATGGCTGGAACGGTGGACTGCTCAGAGGAACCACAGATATCGGACACCTCCCACCGTCTGTTTCCGCAGGCACCGCTGACTCGTGCCGCCATCTGCTGATATATGGCAGCGGAGGTATATGGATTACAGATGCAAAAGCCTTATCAGTCAGAGATTTCAACGAGGGACTGCCAGAGGGAGCAGACTACCGTCAGATTAGAAATGTTGTCAGGATAGACAAAAACGCGAATGACACCAATGATAATGCCGGTGATTCCGGAAACGCCATTTTTGCCGTATCTCCTTTCGCCCTCTATCGTTATGGTGTACATGGCGCGTGGCATGAGATAAAGATGCCGTTGGGAGAAGATGAGCGCTTGACTGATGTGGCTTCTCATGGCGATACGCTGGTGGTGCTTAGCCGCTCATTCGTCTACACGTCATTGCCGCCTTATACCACATTCCGCCGCATTGAAATCCGTGAGCCGGAAGGTTACGACGGACGGGCTACGGCTTTCCGTGCGGTGTGGCTCCTGCATAGCGGCGAACTCTTCGGCATGGCTGGACGACTTGTCGTGGATGCCATTGCTATAGTGCTGGCGGTGCTTTGCCTCACGGGAGTCATCTTCTGGTTGAGGCCGAAACGCAAGGCTTTGCTGAAGGCGTCGTTTCAGATACACGACAGGGTGGGGCGATACACCATCGTGCTCACTATATTGGTGGCGCTGACAGGATGGTGTCTGCGTCCGCCGGTGATGATAGCTCTGGTACAGAACAAAATTCCTGCTATCCCCGGAACGACGCTCAAGAGTCGGAATCCCTGGAATGACAAGCTGCGCATGGTGCGTTTTGATGAGGCTTGCGGCGATTGGCTCTTGTCTGCGTCAGACGGTTTCTATTCGTTGGATATCAAGCGTCGGGCGGCGACTAAAATCAGCGCCGCTCCGCCGGTGAGCGTGATGGGACTGAACGTGTTGCAGAAGGATAAGGACGGAAACTGGTATTGCGGATCCTTCAGCGGACTGTATGTATGGGACAGGCAGCACGCCAAGGCAACAGACTATTTCACTCATGAGCCGGCTCCGGCAGAAGCCGGTCCGCCATTCGGCAAGAAGGCGATAGCCGGCATGAGTCAGCATTTCTGCGCTCATGTCATAGCGGATTATTACGACGGCACGTCGGTGATTCCCCAGCCCTCAGCTTTAGCCCACCTGCCGATGTCGCTCTGGAATGTCGCTCTTGAGGTGCATAGCGGCAGAATATTCATCGGCAGCATCGCCACATACGTATTCATCTTCGTGATGGGCATCCTCTCCCTCTGGTGCCTGTGGTCGGGCTATAGGGTGAGAAGGAGGAAAAGAAAATAATGCATGCAAAAGTCTTGTCGAGCAGCAGTATTTGTTGACTCAATGATTGTCTGTCTTCATTTTGTTTGTTTTTCTGCAAGCTCCATTGGTAAATTCCCATAAATGGTCTATTACATTTTCTGGACCCTTATAGCCGTCATTGTCTTCTTTGCCATGCCATGTCATGAAGGCTAATTGTCGAAACAGGTCCTTTGTCAATTCCGGATTTATTATATAGAAAGAGTCTTTCACGTTGTCTATGTCACTAATTATTTCTTTTCCAGCTCCTGCAGACTTTCCATCTTCTTTGTCTCGAGGAATTCGTAGATGCCGCAGAGGTGTTCGCGAACGCGGCCATGACCGAATTCGTATACTTTGCTTACAAGGCCGTCGAGGAAGTCGCGGTCGTGGCTTACCACGATGAGGGTGCCGTCGAAGTCCTGAAGGGCTTGCTTGAGCACATCCTTGGTCTTGAGGTCGAGATGGTTGGTGGGCTCATCGAGGATGAGCAGGTTTACGGGCTCCAGCAGGAGCTTGAGGATGGCAAGTCGCGTGCGTTCACCGCCAGAGAGCACTTTCACCTTCTTTGTGGAGTCTTCTCCTCCGAACATGAATGCGCCGAGCAGGTCGCGTATCTTGTTGCGTATTTCGCCTTTTGCCACGTCGTCGATGGTCTGGAATACCGTGAGGTTGCCGTCGAGCAGCGATGCCTGGTTCTGGGCGAAGTAGCCTATCTGCACGTTGTGGCCGAGCTCCAGTTTACCTTCGTTCTGCAACTGTCCCATGATGCATTTCACGAGCGTTGACTTACCCTCGCCGTTGCGTCCCACGAAGGCAATCTTGTCGCCGCGTTCCACTGTGAGATTTACGCCGCTGAAAATCTTCTTGCCGTCGAACGACATTGCCACATCGCTCATCTGTACGGGATAGGAACCGCTGCGCGGGCTTGGCGGGAACTTGAGGCGCAGGTGGCTCGTGTCTTCCTCGTCCACTTCGATGAGTTCCAGCTTCTCGAGCATCTTCACGCGGCTCTGCACCTGGAAAGTCTTTGAGTATGTGCCTTTGAAACGCTCGATGAAATCTTTCGTCTCTGCAATCATCTTCTGTTGCTCTTCGTATTTCTTCATCTGTTGTTCGCGGCGCTCCTTGCGCAGTTCCAGATAGTGGCTGTAGGTGGCTTTGTAGTCGTAGATGCGCCCCATGGTCACCTCTATGGTTCGTGTGGTGATATTGTCAACGAATTTGCGGTCGTGGCTTATCACGACCACGGCTTTGGAACTGTTGATGATGAAGTCTTCGAGCCATCCTATGGATTCTATGTCGAGATGGTTGGTAGGCTCGTCGAGCATCAGCACGTCGGGCGACTTGAGCAGCAGCTTGGCAAGTTCGATACGCATACGCCATCCTCCGGAGAATTCGCTCGTCGGGCGGTTGAAGTCAGAGCGCTCAAAACCAAGTCCGAGCAGCGTCTTCTCCACGTCCTCTTCGAAGTGAGACATGTCTATGGCGTAGAATTTCTCAGAGAGCGCCGACACTTTTTCTATGAGCTGCATATATTCGTCGCTCTCGTAGTCGGTGCGTGTGGTAAGTTCGTTGTTGATGCGGTCTATTTCAGCCTGTATCTCGTGCAGATGGGCGAAAGCCTGGCAGGTCTCGTCGAACACTGTGCGACCGTCTTCTGTCATCAAGTGCTGAGGCAGATAGGCGATGACGCAGTCCTTCGGTGCTGAAACGCTGCCTCGTGTGGCAGTCCTGACACCAGCGATAATCTTGAGCAGCGTGCTCTTGCCTGCTCCATTTTTTCCCATCAGGGCTATACGGTCCTTCTCGTTTATCTGGAAGGAGATGTCTTTGAATAGGGTGGTGCCGCCGAACTCGACGGTCAGTCCATCTACTGTAATCATGTCTCTTTCTTGTACTTATAATGAAAAACGCTGCAAAAGTAGGCAAAAATATTCATATTCCCACGCAGAACGGCGGAAACATAGGTGGTATTATGGGTTTATATGATGCAAGGATTACAGGTGCAGGCGTCATTCTGTTGCCGTCATCTCAGAATATACCAGTTTTCCATCGATACGTTCGGATTTCATCACGAAAACTCGTTCTATCTTGATGCTTGCCGCCGGCACGTCGATGTCTGTAACGATTTGTGACGGGTGTCGCACCAGGGATATGTGGGGATAGAAAGCCTTGGTGCTGAAAGAAACTCCATGTGCGGTGAGGCGTTCGCGCAGCAGGTTGGCTATAGTCGTGGCAGGTTCGTTCTCTTTCGTGCCACACCAGATGACTCCGGCTTTCGTGGGGAATGATCCAAGTCTGTCCAATATCAGGGTGAAAGGTTTGAATTCCACTTCGCTCAAAGCCTTTCCGATTTTCTGCAGGTCATATCGTTCGCCTATGAAGACAAGAGTCATATGGAGGTTGTCATAAGGGCAATAGTTTCCGCTGACGCCTCTTGCTTTCAGGGCATCCTGTATACTTACGAGTGCTTTCTTGAACTCGTCGTTGAAACGTATAGCTATGAATATGCGGGCCATAAGTGAGCTAAAGCTATAAGACGCCTTGTGACAGGCAAAAGACTGCAAACAGTTCAGAATAATTCTCCACGTCCATCCTTGCCATTTCCGCAGCCAGAGTATCTGTTTTTTTTTTGTATTCGCAAAGGTAACATAATTATTTATATTTGCGTCTCTATTCCGAGCAACACTCTCTTAGCCTCCAATCCTCCCGCATAGCCTGTCAGTGAATGGTCGCTGCCTATTACGCGGTGGCAAGGGATTAGGATGCTGATGCTGTTTGCGCCTATGGCTCCTGCTACGGCTCTCACGGCTTTGGGCTTGCCGATGCATTGGGCTATATCCTTATAACTCTTTGTCGCTCCGTACGGAATGTCGAGCAAAGCGTTCCACACTTCATGCTGAAAATCAGTACCCGCCAGGCGTAACTGTATGTCGAAAGCCTTGCGCTTGCCGGCAAAGTATTCGTCGAGTTGTCTTTTGGTCTCTTCCAAGACAGAGGTTGTCTCAGTCTTGAAAGAAGTCTTCATGTTCCTTGTAAGTCTGAGCATGTTGCGCTCTGCAAAAGGGTTGTCGCTCCAATCGCAAAGGCATAGCCTGTCAGCGAAAGAAGCCAAAACCAGTCGGCCGCATGGCGAGTCGTAATACTGGATGCATATCCTTACTTCTCCCATGCTTATCATTCAATATCTATCAGTTGGAAGTGCTTGTTGAAGGTCAGGTCCAGTCCGTTCGTCAGTTCCACTTCGTATTCCTTCCTGTTTATTTCAATCTTTCTCACTGATTGTCCTTCATAATTCTCCTTCAGGTCGTTATTTATGGCTTGCGGAATCAGCTGATCGGGCACAATGCCTTGCTTGCAGTCAATCTCAGTAAGATTGCCCCTCTTGTCGAACTCCAGCTTCGTGCCATTCTTCAGAACAACGTCATAGCTTCTGCTGACAACTCCCGATTCAATCGTTGCAAGCATCACCTTCTGACCATTGAAATGATTATTTAGCAAGGTCTGGGCCTTGGCTGGAAGTGCATCTACAGAGATAGGCTTTCCGTTGCCTGCATTCGCCGCCATGTTGCATGACATCATACAACAAATGACGGTCATCAATACTCTTATCATTCTTTTCATAAGCAAAAAAAATTAGATAATAAATTAATACCCAAGTTGTGATGAGTGTTTAACCCAAAACGGCCATTAGGCCGTTATAAAATTAGTTAATGACTGCTTGCAGTCTTTTGCTTTTTATAAGGTGTCTTTTGCTCGTTTTTAATTCGCAATAGCTCGCTATTACTCATTAAAAGCCAAACAAAATCCACTCTTCTAAAAAAACAAAATCCAGGCAAGCCCTAACGACCGATTTGGGTTTAATCATCTATGAATTAGACGCAGATTATGCCTGAAGGTCTGATACCGTAGAAACAACTATATTCATCGTTATGCAGTACAGGGTGTTCTGCCATAATCTTCTTTACCGGATATTCTCTCTTACGAAATGCGGATTGTTTGCGTCGCCTGATTGCGGAGCGTATTCAAAGCCTTCGTAGCTGAAAGCGGAGAGTTCTTCGGGAGTGACGATGCTGTTGTTCAGAATGAAGCGTAGCATTGCTCCACGGCACGACTTGGCCCATACTGCCTGCATCTTCAGCCTGCCGTCTTTCTGCCGTACATAGAAGAGGGGGTGAACGACCGTCACTTCCTTGCAGACTCTCTTCCAGTCGAACAGATGCTCGTATTCTTCGGTGGAGAGATGCAGGAGGATGCCGTCGTCAGCCTTCACGCTTTCTATTAGCACATCTGTCAGTCGGTCTTTCCAGAACTGATTGATGGGCTTGTCGTTTGTGGCTTCGAGCGTTACACAATGTTCCATGCGATAGGGCACTATGCCGTCCATAGGGCGCAGCAGACCATAGAGAAAACACGTTATCCAAAGATGCTTCTGGGCATACTCCAAAGCCTCGTCGCTCAATGTACAGGCACACAGATGCTTGTATGCCTGACCATTGAAGGCAAGCAGGGCAGGCATCTTCTCGGCTGTCATAAAGTCTTGATAGCGTCTCCAGTTCTCTGCCGCTATCTTCCGGCTGCAATCCAGCTGCCGGGCCAAATCCTCTACGCCCATCCTTGCCATCTCCGCAGCCAGAGTGTCGGCTACGGTCTGGAAGAGTGGGGTGGAGACCGGCTTCCTGTCCGTCTTGTCGAACATTATCTTGGCGTTTGCTAATAATATCTGCATGTTGCCTTATAATTATGATATAATCAGAAACCTTTCTGTTTGAGTTCGTTGTTTTTCTCTCTGTAATGCAAAATTACGATTTTTATATTGATACTGCAACAATTTTATGCAAGCAAATTTCTCTCTCCTCTCGCTTAATCGGATTTTTTTGTATATGTAACCTCTCTTTGCCTCCAATCCTCCCGCATAGCCTGTCAGGGAATGGTCGCTGCCTTCGGTGCGGTGGCAAGGGATGGGTATGTTTTACCAGAATCGGTCATTAAGATTAAGTGTGCACTAAATGAATTCCGCCAACGGGTAGACCTTCTTGAAGTTCTACGATTGAGAAAGGCTTCTCTTCAGACTGTATAGTTTGAAAACTTGTCAGTCAATATCGATTATTTCGAAAAGCTGTTGCCCCAACCTGATATTCATCCTTTTTCCTTTCAAGCATCCTGCCCCCTTTCTCCGGGATGCACGAACTGCCCATGCTTTATGGTGTGTCTGCCATATTGTATGGCAAAACGGGGGCAGTGGTGCAGGCATCTGAGACACAGCGTGCATTTCTCTTTCGTCCATACAGGATAGCCGTCCTTGCATTCTATGGCTTGTTCCGGACATTGGCTGGCGCATTTCCCGCAACCTACACATCTGTCGTTCATCACATGGAAATTCTTCGTCTTGCGCTGCTTCCCGTAGGTGAGATAATACCAATGGGCAAGCCAATGCGGAAAACGCAGACAATCAAAGTTGCCAGCCTTGCGTGCTGCAGCCCTTGCCGTGGTCTTGGCAATGCTCTTTTCGGCTTCTTCCGTTTTTCGCAGGCATTTCTCGTGGTCCGACACATCGAATATCGGAGTCCATACATCCACCATTCTCACATTATACTTCGCATCCAGCCGCAGCCCCTTCTTCTTGAGCAATTCCTGCATCATATAATGAGCCTGCCCGGTAGTGGTGCCGAATGTGAGCACATGATAGATGAAGTTGTGATGGAGCCCCGTGAGAGTCAGTTTGTTGACAAACCTCACGACGATGTCGGGCAGCCCCCAGAAATACACGGGGGTGACAAATCCCACACGTTCATCCTCGCTTAAGGAAAACGAACATTCGTCCTTGCTCATGCAGTCTGTTATCGAAATGCAGCTTTCGCCGGTTGCCTGTGCCAGCTGTTGCGCCACATGCTTGCTGTTGCCTGTACCTGAAAAATAAAATACCATTATTGTCTTGATTTCATTTGAATTCCAAAGATACTGCTTTTTATTGGAACACAAAAATAAAGGCTGGTTTTGTCATGTTTTATATCGGTATTATCTGGCGGAATAAATTCAAAAGAGTCGAAATCGCCGTAGCAGCCGGATAGATATACCGAGATGTCGTGCTCTGTCTGCACGCTTCCAAATCAGCCCTTTATCTTTATCACCACTTCCTCATCAGCCGGCAGCCACTTCACACATCCCAGCTCGTCGCGCGTGAGCCACTTGGCTGCCTCGTGTTCGAGGAGAGTGAGGTTGCCGCTCTTGACCTTGCAGAGGTAGCAATGCATGGTTAGGTGGAAGTTGGGGTAGTCGTAGCAGACTGTGGTGAGGAGGCTTTCCACGGAGATATCCGTTGCCAGCTCCTCTCGTATCTCTCTTTGCAGGGCAGCTTCGGGCGTTTCGCCAGGCTCCATCTTTCCGCCCGGAAACTCCCACCAGTCCTTCCATTCGCCATATCCTCTTTGTGTGGCAAATATGCGGTTGCCGTCGCAGATAACGGCGGCAACCACTTCTATATGTTTTCTTTCTCCTGTGTTCATAATTATCCAATAGCTTTATATTGACTTGCAAAGGCGTAGGTGGCTTCCGACATTGGCGTGTTCAGATGCCACACTATCTGCATCGGCTTTGAGCCCTCTATGCTCTTCATCGTGACCTGTCCGAGATAGGTGAACCCCATACGGCAACCGTAGTCGGGATGCTCCACTTGCTGACGCACGAAGAGGAGCATGTTGTTCTCGCCATTACGATAAGCCTCTGCCTCACGACTGCCCTCGCGCACTCGGTTTTGCGTCTCCCAATGGAAGAATTCACGGTTCTGGGCGTAGTCCTTATATGCAGTCATCGAACCCTCCTCGCGTTTCTTTATGATGTCTACGTACATCGCCTCAAGTTTGATGTCCTTCAAACGCTCGACGCCTTCGCGCGACGGAGATTTGCGCTCTATGGTGGAAAGTCCGAGTGCAGCCTGTATCTGTGCTTTGGAGTAGACGCCATGCAGACGAAGCGGATTCCATTCCTTGTAGACCGAATTGTCGGCTTTCTCTGGTGCCGAACATCTGTCTCGCAGATAATCCACAACCTCACGCAACTCCTGTATGAACAGTTGGTCGGAGGCTAAATCGCGGAACATCTCCTCGATGCTGGCGTAAGTGCCCGCCTTGTCGTAAAGGTCGTAATAAAGCATCACGGCACAACGCTTCTGCTGTTCGGAGAAAGAACGGGTGTCGCAACGGAAACCGCTCTCCACGAACCGTAGCAGTTGGGTGAAGTAAGAGAACGAGTCGGTAGCGAGCCATTTCTTTGTGACGGCAAACTTTATTTGTGCAGAGTGTACCGATACCTTACTCTGGACGCCAGCCATCTGGCACATCTCGCCCCACGTAAGGCTGCCGTATATCTTGTGGAAAGGAATGTGGCTGTAAGCCAAGAAACCCTTAAGTGAGAACGAGCCGTTGCATACTTTGTGGTAGGTGGCTATCTCCTTGACGATTCTGCTTCGGTTGAGGCTGCGCAGATAGCCGTCGATGTTGGCAAGGATTTCCTCTTTTGCCTTTTCTTCCAATACTATCTTGCAACCGAAGGGGGCATTGGTGAAGCCTCCCTCAATCTCTTCCCTGATGTTGCGCGAATGGCGGCCTATGAGAGCCTCAAAGCGGTCCTTATAACTGAACTCGGCACGCGAATGACCTACAAAGTCGAGTACGGTAAGATGGTCCTTGCCCTTGTGCAGTCGGAGTCCTCGGCCAAACTGCTGGAGGAAGACCGTGGCACTTTCGGTAGGACGAAGGAACAGAATGGTGTCGACCTCAGGAATGTCCACACCCTCGTTGAAAAGGTCTACGACGAAGAGATAGTTGATTGTTCCAGCCTGAAGCTGCTTCTTGACGAGGGCCCGATGGTGGTTGTCGTCGTCACTCGTAAGCACATCCGTATGCAGTCCGGCAAGCGTGAACTTGGCGTTCATGAATCGTGCGTGCTCCTTGTCTACACAGAAGCAAAGCGCACGGACCTTGTTGAGTCGGCTGTTTCCAATATACTCCTGCATCTTCTTCAGGATGAGACCTGTACGGAAATCGTTCCGGGTGTAGACACGCGACAGCTCGGAGATGTCGTAGCCGTGGCCGCTCCATTTCACTTCCGTCAAATCCACATTATCCGGGATGCCATAATAATGGAACGGAGTAAGCAATCCGGCGTTCAAGGCAGCAGGAAGACGTATTTCGGCAGAGATATGTCCGTCGAAGAAAACCGTGATATCCTCCTGTTCGTTTGTACGTTCGGGCGTTGCTGTAAGACCAAGCAGAATGTGGGGCTTGAAGTAAGTAATCAGTTTGACGTAGGTTGGAGCCACGATGTGATGAACCTCGTCCACAACCATATAGTCGTAGAAGTCCTCAGTAAGCTGCAGACTGTCCAGTCGGTTGCGCAATGTGTCCTTGCTTGCAAAGACATGCTGATAGCTTGATGGCTCGTTGTTACCGTCCCATACGCTACCGAAGTTAGGGTCTTCGAGCACTATGCGGAAGGTGAGCATGGCCTGGCGAAGGATTTCCTGACGGTGGGCTATGAAGAGAAAACGGCAGTCGGGATGAGCCTCGCGGTAGCGTTTGAAGTCGAAAGCGGCAATAACGGTCTTTCCCGTGCCCGTGGCTGCTACCACAAGGTTGCGGAAATGGCCGTGCACATTTCGCTCCACATCCAGCTTCTCCAATATCTCCTGCTGATAGTCTTTGGCACGCATGAGGTCGAGAGCCGAGAAATCAAGCAAAGGCGTTTCCCAATCGGCTCCCAATGCCTTCTTCAACCGTTCGTCGCTAACGCCGGGAATGAAGTTCTCGAATGTAGAGTCGCACCAATATGCCTCAAACGAATTGCGCACCTCGTAGATAACCTGTGGCAGCTCAAACTGAGTGGCCTTGAAATTCCATTCCTTGCCATCCTTCAAGGCGTAAAGCGAGAGATTGCTTGAACCGATATAAGCCGTGTGGAAACCGGAGTTGCGAAGGAAAATATAGGATTTGGCATGCAGGCGGTCTTGCGTTCCGTCATACGAAATCTTAATCTCCGTGTTAGGCAAGGAAGCCAATCGTGCAATGGCGTCGTAATCCGTAGCACCTGTATAGGTGGTTGTGATGACGCGCAGTTTCTTACCCTCGCCTGTGAACTTACGCAAGCTGTTCCAGAGCAGATTAAGTCCGCTTGTCTTGATAAACGACACCACCCACCATATCTCGTCGGCACAGAGAATCTCGCGGTTAAGCTCGCTCTCCATGTCGGCTGGACCTCTGCCTCCGAAGAACAAGGCGCTTCGGCTGAGGGAGGTTATAGGGGTGATGGCTTTCAGGTGTTGCTCTATGTCTGGATATTCGCAGTTTGTGCGGTCTACAACAGCTGTCAGGATGCTTTTCTGAGCGTCAATAAGTTCGAGCTCCGTGTCCTCCACGTTGAATTCCTTGCCTAATGTCTTGATAACGGAATTAATAAAATCAGTATATTTGTCGGCATCCTGATCGTCGGGTGTACCAGAAAACGTCCCCTCGATAAGGTGCTGCAGATACTTGCTGAGAATATTCACAGCATCATCCTTCGAAATCAGCTTCTTGCCTATATAGAATCGCCCGGTGTCCACCTCGTTCAATTTCTGTTTGAAGAGGCGGTTGATAATCTGTTCGTAAACGCCGGTATGGATATTCGTGTCTTGCATAAATGAAAAGATTGAGAGTTGTGATTTTTTCTTATTCATCCTTATGCAAAGATACAGTATTATTTGTTATGCCACAAATCGAGATGAAACAAATAATACTGACATATCTTCTTCTACAATAAGTTGGTATTTGCTATCTTCTTGTTGGGAAACATCCACTATGACGCTTGGATGACCTTATTCTTGAAGCGAAGAAAGGTGCTCGACTACGAGTTGTTTGAGCAGCAAGCCATAAACAATAACAAGACCTATGAGTTTATCTCTTTCATGCAGGAAATCAAGTTGCAGGATTGTGAGTCAAAGTCTTTTTCCTTCCCCCTAAAAAACAACGCTTTTGCCCTGTTTTTGCAAAAGTATTTAGTCAGCCCATGCAATAATCCACCCTTTTGCGTATTTATGTAAATAAAAAAGCTGAAAAGTATGGATTGTAAACAAAACAAAGTTAGTTGTAAAATGAAAAAAAATATCGTACACATAGGTCATGCAGCCGTTATGGCAGCCCTGGCCGCTACCACGCTTGGCTCGTGCGCCACGCAGAAGAACCATCAGAAGACGGATAACAGTATGAATGCAACCAAGATTGAGAGCAACCTCGATGAGCAATACCTCGTTCTGAGCGACGCAGAGCAGAAGGCTGTGGCCCAGACCAACGACTTTGCTTTCAACCTTTTCCGCACCCAGGAGGGTATGGACTCGAAGGTTCTTTCGCCCATCAGCGTGGCCTACCTCATGGGCATGCTGGCCAATGGTGCTGAAGGCGCCACGCAGACCGAGATCATGAAGGCATTGGGGCAGGACGGCACATCGCTGCAGACGCTCAACGACGCCTATAAGTCGATTATCAATCATGCGTCGGCTCTCGACCGTCGTAGCCAGATCAACATAGCCAACTGCATTGCCGTGAACAAGCAGGTGACTTTCAAGAACGAGTATGCCACCGCTATGAAGGCCCTCTTCGAGGCACAGGTGGAGAGCATGGATTTCACGTCGCCCAAGACCCTGAGCAAGATCAACGGATGGTGTGCCAAGCAAACCGACGGCATGATTCCCAAGATCGTTGACCAGCTCGACGCCAATGCCACCGCAGTACTGATGAACGCCATCTACTTCAACGGCACTTGGGCTTCCAAGTTCGACAAGAGCCAGACCAAGACGGAGGAGTTCCGCGGTTTCACCCGCGACATCAAGAAGGTCGACATGATGCAGCAGGAGCATAAGTTCATGTATGCCGACAATAAGGATTACGCCGCCGTGACCCTTCCTTACGGCAATGGCACCTACTCGATGACCATAATCCTGCCCGCTGAGGGCAAGTCGACCACTGATGTGGCGCAGCAGCTCAACGCCAAGAACTTTGCCGAGCTGCAGGCCAACATGACCGAGTGTTTGGTCGATCTGAAGCTGCCCCGCTTCTCCACCACCACCGAGACCCCGCTCAACCAACCCATCTCAGCCCTTGGCGCCCCGTCGATATTCCAAGCTGGTCAGGCTAATTTCGGTAATATGACCGACGCCCCCATGTATGTGTCGACCATGCTGCAAAAGGCAAAGATAGAGGTGAGTGAGAAGGGAACCAAGGCCGCCGCAGTCACCGCCGCCACCATGATGATGTCGATGTATCAGCCCGATGAGCCCCGCCACGTGGTGTTCCATGCCAACCGCCCGTTCATCTACATGATTACCGAGCGCGCTACCAACACCATCTTCTTCATCGGCCAATACACCGGTCCCACGGAGTAAGATCCCCATCTTGTCAGGCACCGCCTTCGGCAAGCCTTCGAGCCATCCTTGTAATGCGCCTTTGCCTACGTAACGTTTCAGTATCTATATATCACTTGAAAAAATATTATCTTGCGACAGGACTTACTCTTCTTCCACGATTTGCGTGATGCGTCTGATGCTTCCGTTGCGTTGGCTGATGATGAGCGGTACACGTTCTACCACCACCATAGAAGTGTCGAGTCCCAATGCCTTTGGTTCGTCGATGCCTATCTTGCTGATGAGTGCATACATACTCATTAGCAGGTTCTGCTGGCGGTTGACGGAACTCTCCGGATAATATACTCGGTGGATGATGATGAATCGGAAATCGCCAGGAATACCGTTTTTGCGGAGCGACGGATAGGAGCTGGTCAGATCAACTTTTCCGTCAGCCACAATGTCTTCCACCACTTGCCTCAAGTAGAGACTCACCCGGGGCTCTATGCGGAAACCAATGCGCATCGTAATGCTGTAGAGGGTGTCGGGTACCAGGGTATCAAATCTGTACTCCAACGTGTCTGGCGTATCGGCAAACTCCATGTTGATAAGCCAGTAGTGGTCAGCACGTTTAGGCTGCTTGTTGATGATGGAGTAGAGCAGTTTGTTGTCTACGGTGCCTTCCTTGTTGGCATGGTTTATATAGACAAGGTTGGAGGCGTACTTGGGGATGCTCACGTCTGCCTTGATGTCGGATATAATCTGATAGTAGTCATCCAGAGGTTTTGTTCTGATATAATGGTGGCGTATCTTCATGGCTCTAACCCATACGTACATCATCAGAAACAGGATTCCGCCAATAAGCATCGTACACCATCCTCCTGCGAGAAACTTCGACAGGTTGGCTGCCAGGAAGATTGCCTCGATGGTGCAGTATGCGCCCATAAACAATATCGTGAGGACTCGCGACACACCCTTGCTGTGCAGGTAGAAACCGAGAAGCAGGGTGGTCATCAGCATGGTGATGGTGATGGCGAGTCCGTAGGCTGCCTCCATGTGTGAGGAGTCGCGAAACAGCAGGATGATGATGACCACACCGATATACATGGCAAGGTTGATCATCGGGATATAGAGCTGTCCCTTTACATGTGTAGGATGCTTGATTCGCATGCGGGGCCAGAAGTGCAGGTTCATGGCTTCGCTCAATATGGAGAATGTTTCGCTTTCTTATTTGGATGTTGACAAAACACCTATGCTTGTAAGAGGATTTGATTTGACTCCAGACTTCTGGAGAGCATGCACAGACAACGATTTTGGTTCACATATGCCTACATTAAGTGCAGCATGGAATAAGCCAAGTATGGAACTGAAGAATTTTACCCGTAAGGAGAATGGTTCTGTTGTTGCCGAGTTGTATCTCAAAGAAACAGAGTCTACACTGACTCTTACCTATACATTGAATAATAATGGAGAACTTACTGTTGAACAAGATCTGAAGGTAAATCCTGATGCGGAGAACAAGCCAAATCTTCTGCGCTATGGAATGGAATTGCAGATGCCTAAAGAGTTTGATAGAGTTGAATTCTACGGAAAGGGTCCTAACGAGAATTATGCAGACCGTAACAATTCCGACAGATTGGGCATTTTTACCCAGTTGGTAAAGGATCAGTATTATCCATACGTCCGTCCACAGGAGTCTGGCAACAAGACGCAGGTAAGATATTGGAAGGTTCTGACAAAAGACAATAAAGGTCTGGAGTTTTTCTCCAATGAGCCAATGGAGTGTTCAAGCCTGAACTATCTGACTTCAGATCTTTACCGCGGACCGGTAAAGAACCAAGAACATTCTGGAGACCTTGTACCACGAGACTTTACCTCTGTACACATTAGTCAGAGACAGATGGGATTGGGATGTGTCGATACATGGGGCTCATTACCTATTGAGAAATATATGCTTCCTTATCAGGACTATGCATTCAAATTCGTGATTCGTCCTGTAAGATAACCAAATGGTCCTCACTCTGAGAAATCAGAGAGAGACCGCAATCTTGAAAAAAACGTGAATAGACTTAATGTCTGTCCACGTTTTTTTGATTCCTTGTATTATTTCTTTTTCAGTACATACAATTTTGCAGTCTCACCTTCAGGTTCTACACCCATAGAATCTGTCATAATGATGCTGTTGGCATCCTTAACCTTATAAAAGGTCTGTTCACCTGTTGAAGGACGAACAAGCATAAGGACTTTACCGTCAAGCACTTTAAAAATGCCGCTTGCTTCATCGTGACCATCTTTCTTGTCGATATAGTCCTGCTTCAACAAATAGGTGCTATCAGCATTGATAGTGAGCACTGTCTTTATACCTGGGCAATCTGCTGCCGGGAGAGTTCCCTCATACGTTCCTGCAACAGACGTCAAATCCACATTGTCCTTATTGGAAGCGGTGGTGTCAACTACATTTGCAGAATCATTGTCTGCAGCATTTGGCGTAGTCTTCTTTCCTGTGCAGGAAGCCAGAATTGCCAGAGAACTTATCGCCAAAACAATCAGTTTCTTTTTCATACTTTCCTTTTAAGTTCAATAGTGTCTCGTTTAAACGGGACACTAGTGTTGTGTCATAATTATTTAACCCAAATCGGTCATTAGGGCTTGCTTGGATTTTGCTTTTTAGAAGGATGGATTTTGTTTGGCTTTTAATGAGTAATAGCGAGCTATTGCGAATTAAAAACAAGCAAAAGGCGCCTTATAAAAAACAAAAGACTGCAAGCAGTTATTATAATTATACATTAAACGGCCTAATGACCGATTTGGGTTTAATTCTCAATGTCCGCAGATGTTCCTTCATAATCTATATATTTTTGTTAACCCATAACAACATCAAGCACCATCATCAGCACGAAACCTATGGCGAAGCCGATGGTACTGAGATTGCTGTGCTGGCCGCTTGAGGCTTCAGGGATTAGCTCTTCCACCACTACGTAGAACATGGCTCCTGCTGCAAAGGCGAGCATGTAGGGTAGGGCTGGCATAATGAGAGAGGCAAGCAACAGTACGGCAATGGCTCCTATAGGCTCTACCACTCCGCTCAGCGAGCCTAACATAAAGGATTTCCATCGGCTGTTGCCTGCTGCCCGCATGGGCATAGAGATAATAGCGCCTTCGGGGATGTTCTGAATGGCTATGCCCAACGAAACGGAAATGGCTCCGGCTAACGAGATATGCGAAGCACTGTTTTCGGCTCCTGCAAACACCACGCCTACTGCCATTCCTTCGGGCAGGTTGTGGATGGTTACGGCAAGGGCAAGCATAGCTGTCTTTGACATGTGCGACTTGATGCCCTCGGGCTTGTCTGTGCCAATATGAAGGTGGGGCGTAAGCTCGTCGATCAACAGTAGGAAACCGATGCCTAACAGAAAGCCTATGGCTGCCGGTACTACCGACCATACGCCGCTCTCTGCCTTCATCTCCATAGCAGGAATTAGCAACGACCATACGGACGCTGCTACCATCACTCCAGAGGCAAAGCCCAACAATGTCTTTTGCAATCGCGCAGACATCTCGTTTTTCATCATGAATACGAAAGCCGAACCAAGCATCGTTCCCAATAGCGGAATCAGAAGTCCAATGATTATTGTTGCTGTCATTTCTGTCATAGTCTTTTATCTGTTAGTTACGATGCAAAGATACAATTTTGTTGTGAGTCGGGCAATACCTATAAGTGATACTTTTTTACTTTTCGTACAGTTCTATTGGTAGACCGTCGGGGTCGCTGAAGAATACAAACTGCCTGCCGGTATATTCGTCCGTGCGTATAGGCTCGTGCTTTACGCCCTTGCTGTCAAGCTCGCTGACGGCTGCCGCAAGATTGTCCACCTCGAAAGCGAGGTGACGCAGACCGGCTGCTTCGGGATAGGAAGGACGTGCAGGAGGATTGGGGAAGGAGAATAGTTCCACGACGTATGTGTTGCCAAGCCAGCAGTCTGCCTTCCATGAGTGGCGTTCCTCACGATAATTTTCACTCACGATCTTCAAGCCCAACACTTCTGTATAGAAATACTTAGATTGCTCATAGTCAGAGCAAATCACGGCTACATGATGTATTTTGTTTAGTTTCATATAATTAAAAATTTATAATGCCTAAAAAGCTATGGGTGCTTAAACCCCAATCGGTCATTAGGACGTTTATAGAAATATTTAATGACTGCTTGCAGTCTTTTGTTTTTTATAAGGCGTCTTTTGCTTGTTTTTAATTCGCAATAGCCCGCTATTACTCA
>ERZ791617.180-NODE-180-length-49450-cov-2.64286_pt1 | contig 49450 bp, 69 predicted proteins | sample MGYA00510272_ERZ791617 | MGnify/ENA primary metagenome ERZ791617 (study PRJEB30046, sample SAMN00715200) | human gut metagenome | study: EMG produced TPA metagenomics assembly of the A metagenome-wide association study of gut microbiota in type 2...
CAGAAAAGAATGAAAAATTAAGAAAACAATTAGAGGGTTGTTTAAAAAACAATACTGATATTTTAACTAAAAAACTTTTAACAGAAGAAGAAATACCTTTTCTTAATAACTCTTATGTTAGATTTCATAGCTTCGGAGAATTTGTAAATGATATTCATGTGCAAAACTTTTTAAAAATAGCTGAACATAATCCACAAACAACTTTTTGTTTAATGACTAAACGTTATGACTTGATAATGAAATATAAAAAATTAAAAAATATTATTTATATAGCTTCAAGTCCGATAATAAATGTTAAGATACAAAATCAAGAAGTATTAGATTACTTTGACAAAGTATTTACAGTTTATTCAGATCAAAATTCCGCATGCGGAAAAATAAACTGTGCAGGTCTAAGTTGTATTACTTGTAAAAAATGTTATACAAGACGTGGAACAAAGTATATAAACGAACTTCTTAGAAAGTAATAGCAAAATTGGCTACTAAGTTTAAACAACTTAAAATATATAGACTATAAGAAGGAGATGAAAAAATGTTATTAAAAGATTTTTTAGAAGAAAATGGTTTTAGTTCTTTGGAAGAAGCAAAGAATAGTGGCTATTTTCATTTTGAAGATACAGAAAGAGATATGCAAGTGTGGTATTTGCAAGACTTAAGTGTAGAAGATATTCTTGATATTTTAGAAGAGAAAGTTAGATCAGATTATAATACTTGGGAATACATAGAAGATATTAAAAAATGGGTATATACATTTTAAGGAGGGAATAAATGGCAAAGTTAAGTCAAGCAGAAAGAATGGAAAAGCTGCAAAAAATGATCGAAGGAGAAAAGAAATTAGCAGCAAAACTAGACGAAGAGCTTCATATAGGATCATTGGAAGATTTTAAGATAACTGGTTTAGATAACTTTATGTTAACAGGAGTATTAGGAATAGACTTAAACACTAATGGTATTAAGAAAGGTACTATATCAGTTATTTATGGTTCGGAAGGAAGTGGAAAATCAACTATTACTCTTGAATCTATAGCTGGGATTCAAATGCAAGAACCTGATGCAATGATTCTTTATATAGATGCTGAACAAACTGTAGATAAGAATTTCTTGAACAGAATTCCTAATATTAATCCTAAAAATATTCTTTTTATTAAAGAAGGAATTATGGAAAAAGCATTAGATAAAGCTTTTGAATATATAAGTGAAGGATTATTTGATTATCTTATTATAGATTCTGTTGATTCTATGATTTCAGAAAAAGAATCTGAAAAAGGATTAGATGAAGCAGTAATGATGGAAAAAGCAAGAATACTTTCAAGAGCATTACCTAAACTAACTTCTTTTCTTGCAGAATTTCAAATGTCAGCAATTTTTATTCAACAAGAGAGAACAGAATTTATGGGAATGATTGCTAAACCAAAAGGAAGAAGTGGTGGAAAAGCAATGAGATATTACCCTTCTTCAGTAGTTCAATTATCTAAAGTATCAGCTAATAATGATAAAGAGAAAGATGAGTTTGAGAACGATAAGATTACAACTCAATACTGTAAGATTAAAAATGATAAAAGCAAAATGTCTGAACCTTACAGAGAAACATTTACATATATTAACTCTGATAGAGCTAAAAAACAAGGAATTGAAAAGATTAAAGAATGTATAGGTTATGCAATAGCTTATAAACTTATCAAAAAAGGTGGAGCTTGGTTTGAGTTTACTAACGGAGATGGAGAAATCAAAAAGGTACAAGGAGAAAAGAATGTACTTGTAGAACTTACTAAAGATCTAGATTTATACTCTTATCTAAAACTTCAAATATATGCAAAAGGATTACCACCAGAACTATTTATAGCTAAATATGATTCAATAGTAGATTTGATAAAAAAAGAAAATCAATCTATGAAGAAAAGAAAAATGGAAAAGTTAATAGTTATAAATAAACCTGAACTTATAGATGAAAAAGATAAAAAAGAGTTTGAAATAATCGAAAAAGGACCTGAAGACTTCTTATCACAAGAAGATTATGATTTAGGTAAATTTAATCTAATGTCTTATGAAGAACAACAAAAGATACTAGAAGAAAAAGAAAAAGAAGTAGAAACAAAAATGAAAAAAGCAATAATAGAAGCTCAAAATGAAGGAATAGAAGAAATAGCTTAATAATTAAAGGAGGAAAATAATATGGCATATAACAACTACAATAACGGAAATAATGGGGGAAATAACTATAACAACAACGGAAGAAATGGAGGTGGAAATAATAATTATAGAAAATCTAACTATGGAAACAACAACAATGGATATAACAACAGCAATAATAATGGGAATAATAATGGAAAATTAACTAAAGTTGGAGCAATCTGGAGAAAAATGAAAAATGGTAGAGAAGTATTATCAATGAATTTAGATGGAAAAAACTACTTGATTTATCCTAATGATTTCAAACAAAATCCTACTCAACCAGATTATAACGTTTGCATTATGAGTGAAAATAGCAATAATACTGGAACTAACAATAATACTGGAACTAACAATGGATACAACAACAATAGTGGATACAATAAATCTTCTAATAATGGTTACAAAAATAATAATAGTTATGGTAACAACAATGGTGGATATAATAATGGATATTCAAAACCAGCAGATAATGGATACGTAGGAAATAATAATTCTGGATATAACAATGGATATACTCAAAATAATGAAAGTTCACAAGGGCAAATAAATGAATATAATAAAAATGCTTCTCCAGAAGATATGGAAACAGCAAACAATGAGGAATTTCCAGATTTATCTTTATAATATTTTTAGGGAGTGTTAATTCACTCCCTATTTTTTTACAAAGGAGGGGAATTGCATGGAAGAAAAAATATTAATAATATTTGAAACGAATAAGGCTGTTGATAAAGAAACTATAAATGATGCTATGGGATTAAAGTTTAAATATTGTAATATAACTACACTTGAAGATATATATGCTTCTAAAATAAAAATGACTGATTATATAGGAATAATAGATTGTACTTTTAAAAAAATTATATTTAATCATCAAATAGCTTCTAAAAAGGGAGTTAAATATACAGAAAATAATATTGAATATATAAAAACTTCCACTAATAGATTTGTAGTATGTGGACCTACTATTACTCAATTAAGTGCTACTTTATATTCTAATAATCAATCTGTGTTAGAAAAATATAAGAAGGATATGGAAGAATATAAATCTTTAATTAAATTTTTAATATATAAGATTCCAGAGTTAAGAAGTAAATCAAATTTTAATAAAGCTATTACACAAAACATAGGAATAAATTTGAATGAAGTCGTACAAAATAATAGAATTGGAATAACATATAAATTGGTTAAAGAAATTCCTGAAGCTAAAGAACAAGGAGTTGAGTATATAACGTTCGATAATATTTTTATATTAAATGAACTAAAAAAAATAATAGATACTATAAGGTAGGTAAGTAATGGCTAGAAAGAGAATAAGAAAAAAAAGTTCTATTAATAGTGTAGGAAATAAGAATAATGAACAGTTAGATAATCTATTTACTCTTATTAAAAGCAATAATGATGCTTATGATGGATGTATAGATTATATTTATTTTAGAGTATTAAAAACTGATCCAGTTATGTATTATAACCTTCATGAAGAATGTGAGGAATATACAGATAAAGACAAAAGACTTGCTCAAAGAAATTTTAATAAGTTTTTTAGCAACAATAATTTTAGCAAAACTATTCTTAATGAAATAGAAGAAATTGTAGATTATATAAGAGAAGAATCTATTTTATTAGAATATATAGAACCTATTTTTAGTAATTACTATATAGAAAAATCTTATAAATTTAATGCTGATTTTATTACTAAAATGATATTTAAATATTATACGGAGGAAAAATTAGATGATAGTATTGTTAACTGGTAAAGATATGAATTTTATAGAAAAAATATATGATGAATTCATAAAATCTGATTTAATGGATATGCTAGATATATATAAAAATCAAACTTTAACTAGAAGTATGAACAAAATAGCTATAGTAACAGAAGAAGAAATAGAAGAACTATTATCAAAAAATAAAAAAGAAATATTTTCTATATATAGTATAGGTTGTGATAGTAAATTTGAAAATGCTGTAACATTAAATTTTGAAAATACTATTGATGGACTATTAAATGCTTGTAAGACTATTTTAGAAGATAATTTTAAAATAGTACATGGAAAATGGAACGAATTAAACGATTAATAATATATAAGGAGAGATGTAAAATGATAACAATTGAAAAAGGAATGGAAGTAAATGAAATGGAAATTTCAACAATTAATGATAAGAAAATATGTGATGTAAAATTAGATGCTATTAGTGATGAAATTAATATTAATCCAAGAAGAGGATTAAATATGGATAATGTTGATAAATTAGTAGCTTCAGAAGGAATGTTTCCAGAAATTCATTTAGGGTTATTTGATGGAAAAATTATTATAGTAGATGGATATCATAGATTTGCTGCGGCAAGAGCATTGGAATTAGAAAGTATTAAAGCTTACATTACAGAATATAATTCTATGGAAGCTTTAGAAACAGATGCTTTTAATGAAAATGTAAATCATGGAGAAAGATTAAGTGAATATGATATTGCTAACTGGATTTATAATATGTATGTAAAAGCAATTAAATTAGCTCCTACAACAAGTCTTGTATCTTTTATAAAGAAATGCAAAATAGATTCTAGAAGGGCAAGAAGTTTATTCAACTGGGTATTGTTCCATAAAGAAATATTAGAAGATGATGAAGTAACAATTAAACAAACTGGTACTATAGATGAGCTTTATTCTTTAGTAATTCATTTACAAGAAATCCCAGGAAGTGTAACAGAAGAATCTAAAATTATTTTAAAACAGTTCTATAACAAATATGCTTCACTATCTAGAAATGATTTAAGAGAAGCTATTAAATATTTCAAAGAGGGAAAAGATTTTGATGAAGTTTTAGCAGAAAGAAAAAGACAACAAGAGGCTGATGAAGCTTATATGGATTCACTTGAAGCTAAAGATAAAAAAGAATATTTTGATCAATTTGAAAAAATAGACTCAGAAGATGTTATAGACAGAAATGGTATTGCTGATTATAGTAATAGAGAATATCCTGAAATTCAAAGTGAAACTAATGATATAATAGAAGATTTAGCTGAACAAGATAAAATAAATGAAGAAATAAAAGAATCCGTAAAAACAGAAAAAGCTGTTACTCCTTATATAGAAAAAGCAAGTACAGTAATTATGTCTTTATCTATGTTAAAGAATAATAAAAGTTATAAATGGACTTATGATGATTTTAAATCTATAAGTGTATTAATAGATTCGTTGAGTGGTATTTTAGAAGAAATAGATCCTACTACATTAGAAGGATATGAAAATGCTATCTAAAGCTCAAATACACATGAGTAAACTTTTGAAGAAAATATCTAAATCTTATAATGTTGAACTTATAGAAGAATTGGTAGAAGGAAATAAGAGGTATGATTTTTATTTTACCTCTTTTCCTCCAATTGTAATTGAATGTGATGGGAGTCAACACACTATAGATAAAGCTGATGGCTTCTTTTTCAAAACTACTGAACAACTTTTAAAATATAAAAAAAATGATGCTGAAAGAGAACTTTTCAACACCTTAGGAAAAATTAAACTTATAAGATTTAGTGATCAAGACTTTCCAAGCTTATCAGAACTTTTAGACATCTTTGAACAAACTGGAATATTAGAAATATTAGAAAAAGGAAATGACGAAGACAATGCCAACTATCAACGAATTAAATACGCTGAGGAACAAAATCGAAGAAGAAGAGAGCAGAATAAAGAATTTAGAAAAAAGCTTAAACGATAAAATAGTGTTAGGGCTAGATTTAAGTAAATCATGTCCTGGTGTTGCTATTATATCAACAGAAACTAAGAAACTATTATATGTAGATAGTTTCAAAGCTTCTGGAAGCTTAAGTTTTTATGGTAGAAACTTAGAAATAAGTACATGGTTAGAAAAGATTATAAATATCTATAGGCCAAAGACAGTAATATTAGAAAGCGCTTTTATGAGCAAGTTTGGTGCTAAGTCTAACGTGACTTTACTAAGGTTACATGGATATATAGGACATATTCTATATGAAAAAGGACTAACATTAAAACTTGTTACTCCTAGTTCTAGTAGAGCTTTTCTAAAAATAAAACCTAATGATAAAAAAACTGCTTTTGAATGGGTAAAGAAAAACTTTCCTGAAGCAGATTTAACAACTTTTACAAAAGATAATGATAAATCTGATGCAATTATATTAGCATTAAGCATATTTAATAAAGAAAAATTAAAAGAATACTAAAAAAGAGCCACATTCAATGGCTCTTTTTCATTAATAATTATAAGGAGGTTATTATTAAGGTACTTTAAAAGGAAAGAAAGTTAAGTCATGACTGTATGAAAGGAAGTACCTAGAAATTACTATAACACAACTAATTAATTTAATCAAAAAGGAGATGATTTTTTAATGGAAAATAATATTATTAAACAAATGATTGAATATGATAAAGCAAATGAAAATCCAGTAAAGGGTATATTTGACTATATTCAAGATGTTAATAAAATAAGATTTAATGCTCTTAATAATGAAATGGATAAACAGTATCTTAATAATGAAGATCCAAGAACTGTTGAAGAAACTAAAATTATTAAAGCTAATGAAATAGGATTAAATTTAAATAAAGAACCTTTATTAAGATTTGGTAGTTGTTTAAGGGAATTATATTTTAAAATAACTGGAGCTATAGCAGAAGATAGACAGTTATCAGAAATAGAAAGTATAGAAAGAAATGAATTAGTAAAACAACAATGGATAGACAAAATTCTATATACAGGATTAGCTAGAAAAGAAAAACATAAAATATTACATTATGCAACAGTAAATTTTGAAAGTACTGAAGATTTAATTATTTATGATCCTATTGAGGATAGAGAATATGGTTTATTAATAAAACCTGTAAATGATACAGCAACAACAGTTAGAAATAAAATATGGAGTAATTGGAAACCACAACCAATGGATATTCATATTCCTGAAATATGTTTAGATATGTTTATTTTAAAAATGCCTATTAAAGTTTTATATGTAGGAAAGAATAATTCTGAAATGATAAAAGAATTTAATTTTGGTGTTAATAAAAATATGCTTACTATAAATAAAGAAGAGTATGAAAAGAAAATAAGCATATATGATGTTGTAGAAGATATGAAAAATATTGATCATGCAATAGAAAAGTCTTTAATTCCTCCAAGAAATTTCATTAAAACGGAGCTTACAAGAAAAGAAGTAGATTTATTATATGATAATGATTTAATTAATAATATGGAAAGCAATAGATATTTAAATGGTGAAACTTATGAAAACTTTAGATGTAAAAGCTGTAGATATAACCAATTATGTAATACGTTAAGTACAGGATGGATAAATTTAAATGAACCATACTAATGAACAATTAGAAATCATTAATTCTACATTAAATAAAATTACAGTTAATGCAGGACCAGGGATGGGAAAATCACATTTACTTTTATCTATAGCAGAACATAATAAAAAAGAAACCAATCAAATACTTTGTTTTAACTCTATGATTAGAAGAGAATTAATAGAAAAAGCAAAAAATAAACATATAGGAAATGTAAAAATAGATACTTTTCATAGTTTGGCTTTTGCTTATTTTAATTCTTCTAATGTAATAAATAACTTTTATTATAGGAAGAAAAATCTTGAATCTTTTGATTACTTTAGCATGGAAAGAATATTGATAAATGTAGGAATGAAACATGAGGCAAATGAAGTTAATTACTTTTTAGAATATCTCACCACGTTTTTTAAATCTGACAAAACATTAATAGAATTTTGTAAAGAAAATAAATTAAGACAATCAGAGTTTATTAAAATATGGAATTATCTATTAAAAGATTCCTCTGCTCCTATGTTTCATGAGTTTTATATAAAATGTTTTCAACTTATAAAACCATCTTCTTATATGAATAAGATACTTATAGATGAATTTCAAGATGTATCTGCTTGTTATTTAGATATATGTAATAGTATAGGAAAGAACTCTAAAACAGTTCAAGTAGGTGACCAATTCCAAAAAATCTATGGTTATAATGGAGCATTAGGAATTGATCATTATGATTATTCCCTTACTCAAAGCTTTAGATTTGGACCTTCTATAGCTAATATGTGTAACTTCTTTATTAAGAACTTTATTAAAGATAGTACATATGAAATAATAGGAATAAATCAAAATCAAATAGTAGTAGATGATTTTGATAATGACGAAAATAAAACTATTATATTTCGGACCAATGCTTCATTAATAGAAAGACTAATAACAGAAACTATTTATAATAACAAAGTATGCTTTATTCCAGAAAGTACTTATGAAAATATAAAGCACATTTATAATTTATCATTGATAGAATTGGGTCAATCATATAATTATAGAGGAGTTTTATTTAGAAATGAAGAGTTAATATCTATCTATTATAAGAAGTCTAAAGATACTGTATTAGGCATATATCTAAAATTGAAAAATTCTTATGGAAAAGAATTAACTAAAATACTTGAAGAAGTTATAGAAAAAATAACATTTGATAAATCAATATCAAATATAGAATTAGTAACTGCTCACAAGTGTAAAGGAATGCAAATAGAAAATGTTGAAATAGCAGATGATTTTCCTACTTTAGATAAAATAAATGAAATGAAGCAAAAAGGAAAACAAGAATACATAGATGAAATATATATTTTATATGTTGCTATTACTAGATGTAGTGGAAAATTAAAACTAAATTATGATTTAAAGGAAGTGTTTAAATGTTAAAAGGAAGTTCAGTTCTTAAAATTATATTAGAAAAATACATTTCTGATGAGAAAAAAAGAGATGGAATAAAACATAACATAGACTTATACGAAACTCAAATAGAAAATAGAACTAGACTTCAAGATATATCTACACTACAAGGTGTAAATCCAAAAGCATTAGATGATTGTATAGATTTTATAGAAAAAGCTGATAAAATGTTAGGTTGGCTTGAACAATTAAGATTATATGTAAAAATTAAAAGTGATACAATTAATAAAAAATATGATCTTGAAAAAATAAAAGTTGAAAAAAGTGTAGAATTTCTTGAAGCAGTAATAGAATCAAAAACAAAAGGAGAAAAGGAAGAAGCCAAAAAGAAAGCTATTAAAGAACAACTAATTAATTTAGAACTTGAAAAAAATGATATTAAAACAGATTTTGATTTTGTAGATACTTTTATTAAAGATGCAGAAAGAACTAGAGAAAGAGTATATGCTTATTATCAAAGTGTGAAGAAATTGGTTGAGTAATCGAACTCAACCTTTTTTAATGATATTATTGATATACTATAAAAAAAGAAATGAGGTGAAAAGAATGGCAGTAGGTGATATTTATGAAGTTGCTCAAAAACTTCAAAAAGATTCGATAGCAATGGCATTATATAGAAATTCAGAAGGTAAATTTTTAATTTGTAAAACACCTTATTTTAACCAATATACTTTACCATGCACACCAATAGATGAATCACAAAGTGTTACTTATTTTTTAAATCCTATATTAGAAAATGAATTTAATATTGTTCCTATGATTACAGACTACATAGAAACAACAAGAGGAGTATACTTAAAAGACGGAACATTATCTTTAGGTAATATTATATGTATTAAATATAAAGATTATAGTAGAGCTTTAAATACAATAGATTCTAATATAATGGATTCTATTATATATAATGAAAAACAATATATTACTTATGAACAAGCTTTAGATTTGTATAAAACTAATCAATTAAGTACTTATTCTATGTATTGCATAGAAAGAGAATTTAATTCTATGGAGGGATAATATGAAAAATTGGGAATTAGTAGAAGAAATACTAAGAAAACCTTTAGAAAGTATTATTGATATAGCAACAGGAAATTGGAAATGTAAACCTTGTAATGACAAGTTAAAATATATAAATGAAGATTTTATAATTAAAGCAGCAAAAGAAAAAGCAGAGGAAGGAAGAGTGAATTGATATGACAGTACAAGAATGGTTAGGAGCAGATAATAAACTTGGTATTGATATATGGCATAAAAAATATCAATATGAAAATGAAACCTTTGATAAATGGTTAGATAGAGTATCATCTGGGAATATAGAATTAAAAGAAATGATAAAAAATAAAGAATTTCTTTTTGGAGGAAGAATATTAGCTAACAGAGGATTACAAAATATAGGGAAAAAAGTTAGTTTTAGTAACTGTTATGTAATTGCTCCTCCAGAAGATAATTTAGAATCAATATTTGATACAGCTAAAAAATTAGCAAGAACTTATTCTTATGGTGGAGGTTGTGGAGTAGATATTTCAAAATTAAGACCAAGAGGGACTAAAGTGAATAATGCAGCAGAATCAACTTCTGGAGCAGTATCATTTATGGATTTATATAATCTCACAACAGAAATAATTGGACAAAAGGGTAGAAGAGGAGCTTTGATGTTATCATTAGATGTTTCTCATCCAGATATAGAAGAATTTATAAAAATAAAATCTGATTTAACTAAAATTCAAAAAGCCAATATTTCTGTAAAAATAACAGATGAATTTATGGAAGCTATTTGTAAAGAAGAATTATTCGATACAGAATTTAAAATAGAATCTACTGGAGAAGTAATAAAAAAACAAGTAAATGCTAAAAAATTATTTACAGAATTAGCAAAACAGAACTGGGATTTTGCAGAACCAGGAATTTTATTTTGGGATAGAATTTCTAAATGGAATTTATTAAGTGAAGATGAAGAATTTGAATATGCTGGAACAAATCCGTGTGCTTAATCTTGGGCTCACGTTAAAAAATGGGATGTATCGGTCAACTAAGTAAAAAACTAAGGTGGTAAGAGAACCTAAGTCTTCTTTATAAGAATGATTAATTACAATATGAAAGAAATAAAATTAAGAGATAATCATATTTCTTCTAAAAGATATAAAATGTATATAACGACATGTGGAAAAGTGTTTAAGTTAGATACTAGAAATAATCAATTAACTGAAATGAATTATAATATAGCTCATGGATATAAAAGAATAAGAATAAAAGATATCAAAACTAATCAAAGAAGATATTATAGAGTATCTAGATTAGTAGGAGAAGCTTTTATAGAAAATCCATATAATAAAGAAGTAATTAATCACAAAGATGGAAATAAATTAAACAATGCTGTTCAAAATTTAGAATGGGCAACAATTGCAGAAAATACTAAGCATGCATATGATAATAATTTAGTACACGATAGAGGAGGATGGAAGAATCATCCTTATAAAGAAAGATATGGTAATACCGAGGGTCTAACAACATATTAGATCTGTAGAGCGTAGGGAGTGAGCGTTATATGTTAGCAATAATCTCCCCAAGAGCTCCCATTGCCAGATTAAATCATTTGGTAAAAATCTACGCCGAACAAGATAGGAAATGACCTATCGTAAGCAGTTATTGGCAACTAACTGTGTATGAGGGAAACCTCTTGAAATAAGAGATAAAAAACTCTTATGATAACAATTTGGAAGAACCGTTGCCAGCAGGCGGTAGCTGTTTATTAGGTTCTTTAGTATTGCCTACATTTGTTAAAGAAGGTAAGTTTGATAAAGAAGGACTAAGAAAAGCAGTTAGAAAAGCAGTAAAAGCTCTTAATGAAGTATTAGATGAAGGATTACCTTTGCATCCATTAGAAGAACAAAGAAACTCTGTTAGAGATTGGAGACAAATAGGATTAGGAATTTTAGGTTTAGGAGATATGTTAATTAAACTTGGAATTAAATATGGTTCTATGGAGGCTATAGAATTTTCAAAAGAATTAGGTTCGTTGATTATAGATGAAGCTATTTATGAAAGCGCTATGCTTGCAAAAGAATTCGGACCTTATCCTAAATATAAGGCTGATAAAATTTTTAAATCAGAATTCTTTGAAGATAATACATCAGAAATAACAAAAATGTTAGTCAAAGAGTATGGATTAAGAAATTCCCAATTATTAACAATAGCTCCTACAGGTTCTATCGCAACTATGCTTGAAATGAGCACTGGTATAGAGCCTAACTTTGCTTTTTCTTATACTAGAAAAACAGAAAGCTTACATGGAGAAGATAAATTCTATAAAGTATTTACTAAAATAGCTAAAGAATTTATGAAAAAAAACGGAATTGAAAAAGAAGAAGATTTGCCAGATTATTTTATTACAGCTCAAAACTTAAATCCTTTTGAAAGAATAGATATGCAATCTATTTGGCAACAATATATAGATGCTAGCATTTCTTCTACAATTAATTTAGTTAATGAAACTACTGAAGAAGAAGTTGAACAATTGTATTTCTATGCTTGGGAAAAAGGATTAAAAGGAATGACAGTTTATAGAGCTGGATGTAAAAGAGAAGGTATATTAACTGTTGAAAACAAAACTGATAAAAAAGAAAATATAGAAATTCCTAGAGGAATAATGGATAAAGTTCCTGCTGATACTATCTACATTCCTAGAGATATGATTAATGGTTGTGGAAGAGCAAAGGTTATGATAGGATTTAGCCCTTCGGAAAATAGAGTAACTGATATATATTACATAGCGAAAGGGCAAGGCGGATGTTCTAAGAACATTCAAGGAGAAGCAATTCTTATTTCTCAAGTATTAAGACTTGGCGGAAATCTTGCAGATATTCAAAAATCATTCTTAGGAATAGATGCTTGTTCTTCTTGCACATTAGCAAGAACTAGAGGAATAGAAATAAGTGGTAAAAATTGTCCTAACATTTTATTAAAGATGGTTTTAGATCTTCAACAAGAAATGCAAAGAGACACTATTCAAGTTCCTAAAGTTGAAAATAAAAAAAATAATGATACAATAAAAACACAAACAAACGTTGACAAGAAAATGGTATGTCCAGAATGTGGAGCTACATTAACTCCTATTGGAGGATGCTATACTTGTAATGAATGTGGATTCAGCAAATGTGACTAGGAGGTTTGCAATGGCTTGCAAAACAACCAAAAAGAAAAAAGGTAAAAAATAATTACCAATAAAAGAAAAGAGTAGAGTGTTTAAAACTCTACTCTTTTTATTTTTCCGCATGCGGAAATTTAATGTATAAAAAACCAGCCGTCAAGCGTTATAAGAACGTAGTACGACTGTCAGATTTGAAGATTACCAACACTATACTTAATAGCTGCATAATCTTCGGTTACCCAAAGAATATAATAACATATGATTATAAGGAGATGAATTTTTGATGAAAAAAATATTTAACTTTGACCAACTAAATGGATTGGAAAACAAAGAAGGAACAGCAATTATTGACTACTCTCTAGAAGCTAAAACTTACGGAAGTTTTGATGTAGTAAGAGTAAACTTTTTTAACAACCCTAAAGATAATATTTGTTTTTATTATAATACTAATGCAAGAACTAAAAACAGTTTAAAAGTATGCATAGATAGAATTAAAAGATTTAACTTTGATTTAGAATATAAAGAGTATATCAGATTAAACAAACAAGAGTTTGATTTTTTAACTGTTTTTGCTAATTTCAACTATACTAAAGATAAAGATGGAATCAATATTTTCTTCAATAATGAATTAAAAGCTTTATGTACAGGATTTCAAAATGTTCCAGAAACTAATAATGAACAACCTGTAAAAGATTTATTACAAGGGATAATGGTAGTTGATGATTCTGAAAGATTAAAGAAAATGCCTATTGAAAACTTAAATTTAAAAGTAAGATCTTATAATGCTTTAAAAATAAAAGGTATTACTAACGTATATGATTTATTGCAATTAGATAACAATTTTATAAGAAATTTAAAAGGAATTGGTCAAGTAAGTATAAATGATATAGAAAATAATATTGCAGAAATAAAAAAACAATATGAGGTATAATATGAAGGTAATAGCAATAATGGCAAAAAGCGGAACAGGGAAAACAACTGTAATAGATAAATTATGTAGTGAGAGACCTGATATCTTTCACTATGTAAAATCTTTTACTACTAGACCAGTAAGACAAAATGATACAAAGGACAAAGAAAGTCATATATTTGTCTCAGAAGCTTTCTATGAAAGAAAAAAAGATTATGCTTTTGCAGTTTATCATAGCCCTAAAGAATATTATTCTTGGACTGATGAAAGTAGTTTTATGGAAGATAAAATCAATATATATGCAATAGACTCTAAGGAATTTAAGAATTTAACAGAAAAATGTTTAATATCAGAATTACATGGTATCTTCTTATATATAGACGAAAAAGAAAGAGAAAAAAGATTTTTATCTAGAGGAGAAAAGGATTTTGATATTGAAGAACATCTTGGTAAAAAATATGTAGAAGATTTACAAAATGTTAAAATATTAGATGTTACTAATTTATCAATAGATGAAACTTTCTCTAAGATTCTGGATATAATCAAAGGGGAGTTTAAATGCAAATTAAATTTGGAAACAAAAGTAAAATAAATCTTTGCGATAATTTAGATTACAGATTGGTACATATTGCTTGTGAAGTTGCTAAATTAGATTGTCCTGTAGATTGGACTCTGTTTGAGTCGAAGAGATCTCTGGAAAAACAAAAAGAATATGTTGCTAAAGGCACTAGTAAAACAATGAATTCTAAACATTTACTTGATAAAAAAGGTATTGTTAAAGCAATGGATATTGTTCCTTATGTTAATGGAAAAAATACATGGGAAGATAAATATCTGGATCAAATTATTCCTTTGTTTAAAGCAGTAGCTCATAGTCTTTATCCAGATCAAATAGAATTTGGAGCTGATTGGAAATCATTTGTTGATAAACCACATATCCAAATAAAGACAGGATGTGAAATATGATGGGACTAGGTATATTAATTGTTGCATTTGTAATAGCTATTTTTGTAATTGCTTACGAAGTAGCAACTATTAAAAATTGTGGTAATTGTAAACATCAACAGTCTTGTTGGTCTAAAATAGATGCTCAAACATATAAACATTCCTGTGAGTATCATGAAAAAGCAGAAGAAATAGTATAAGAAAAGAGGAGAAACAATTCTCCTCTTTTTAAAATCCCATTCTAGATTTACTTCTAAAACTATCTGCTTTATCTTTATTTATCTGAATATATCTTTGAGTAACAGATACACTGCTATGGTTTAAAAGATATTGTACTACAAGAATATCATTAGTTTCTTTATAAGCATTAGTAGCGAATGTTTTTCTAAAACTATGTGTAGAAATAAATTCAGAATGTATATTCTCGTAATCACAAGCTTTAATGATTTGCTTTTCAATTTTACGAATGATGGAATCTATTTTAGTTTTTCCATTCCAAAAAATATAGTCAGAGTCAAGTATGGTTCTATGCTCAAAAATATATTGAACTAAATCCATATTGATTTTTGTTATCTGTGGTTTTCCAGTCTTTTTTTCTATAACTTCTAATTTCCCAAACTGGATATCTGAATATTTCAGTCTTACTATATCTGATATTCTTAGTCCAGTATTAAGTTGGATAAGCAAAGCGTTTTTTACATCTTGAGTAACATTATTTAAAATTTTTGTAATTTCATATTCAGTTAATGGTTTAGTTACTTTATGAGCCATATAATCACCTCAATTTATTATAACATATTGGTCGATAAACTAAAAGAAAAAAGTCGATAAATATTGATAAATTTTAATGATAATTTAAAACCTTAATAATATCAATAAAATAAAAGTCGATATTTATGTATTTATCGACCTTTTATATAAGTTTATATTGATAAAATTATTGAAAATAATTATTAAAATAAAGATTAATAATTTATATTTAAAATCAATTATAAAAAATAAGGTTATAAATTGTTAATCTATTTTCAAATAATAGAAATGACAAAAAGTTATTTTTTTAGTATAATTGTCAATAATTTTAAAAATTGAGGTAAAAAAATGATTTATAAAAAAAGATTAGAAGATTTAAGAAAATTAATTGGAAAAAATATAGATGGATTATTTGTAAGAGCAGGTTTATTAACTTTAAAGAAAAGTTTTACTGTAAAAGATCATTTCAAAGATACAGTTACAAAAGATGAATTTATGTATAGAGAGTATGAAATAAAATTTGAAGATTTAGATATACCTTTTATCATTGAAACAAAACAGAAATTCTATATGGAGAATAATATTCCTATATTTTCTACAGAAAAAATATCTAACATTTATTTAAAAGAAGATAACACGGTATTAGCTAGCTTAAAGCAAAATGTTTTTTTCTGTGCCAAAGATATAGAAGATTTAAGAAAAAGAATGGATTTTAAAATTCATGCTCTTGTAAATACAATAAAAGAAATAGTAATTAGAAAACGTTCTGATTATAAGTATTTAACAGAAAAAGAAATAGCAACAGAAATACTTCCTCATATATTAGATGGATATGAAAATAAAGATCTAAAGTGGTTTTTACAAACAGTAAATAATAGAAATGTAAAAAAACATATAATAGAAGATCTTTTAAAAGCACTACATGGACAAGATATTAATACAGAAATAAGAGATGAAGGAATTGAATATTAAAGTTTAAAGAGGGCGATTTGATTCGTTCTCTTTTTTTAATTAAAATTATGAATAAGGAGGAATAAAAATGGAAAAAATGACATTAAAAGGTTGGGTTAAAATCGACGGAGATGGTCGGATAGATAGAAATCTATATTTAAGTGATACAAACGAAAAAAAGATTCAAAAATGGGAAGATAGAATATTTAATAAGCTTTCAAAATTTGAAAATAAATTTGTTGCTGTAAGATTTGCATTTAAGGATAAAGAATTCGAAAGTATAGATGAAGAATTAATTACACAATTGTACGGAGAATATTCAGAAGACTGGGGAGATTTTAACATTTCTGAAATTACAAGATGTAGTTATGAAAAAGGAATAGTTGGAGGACATGATATTTATAAAATATTAGAGTGTCATGTTGATAAATATATGATATTTGAAATTAAAGAAGTAGAAAAACCTAATTATTGGGATAATGATTAATATAATAGGAGGAATGAAAAATGTTTAAAAATGCGAAAGTAGGAGATAGAGCATATAGTGCTGTAAAAGGGTGGGGAACTATTGTAGCAATAAACCTAGATAGTGACTATCCTATTAGATTTGTTGCTGATATAGATAATTTACGTACGTTTACATTAGAAGGAAAAACTTGTGATACAGATGTTAACCCAACTTTATTTTGGGATGAAATTAAATATGAAATTCCCAAAAAACCTTTGGATTTAGAAAGTGAGTTGAGAAAGTTAGAAGTTGTTGAGTTTAAAAAAGATGGAAAAAATTTTTTTTTGTTATGGGAAAATGAATATGGAAAAATAGAATATGATTTTTTTTATCAACAAGAATTTCCTTTAATGAAATATTTTAATAAAGAAAGTATTGATAATTTTATGAATAATATAAAAGATAGAAAAATAACTAAAGAAGAATTTTTTAAAGCATATAATGTTGTATTTTTAGGAAAATAAATGAATTTATGGGAAGAAACAATAGAAAAATTACAAAGAAATGGTTATACATTTGATGATGTTATAGCTATATATGGAGAAGATTTTCAAATCACAAAAGAAAATTTTGAAGAAATAGCAAAAGAAACTGATTACTATGATGGTTATGGTCACCCAGAAATAGCTATTGATCTAACTATTTTAGGAAAAGATTTTATTATGATAAGAGAAGATTATGATGGAGCTGAATGGTGGAGAATGATATCAATTCCAGATGTTTCTAGTTCAAATAAAAATATAAAACCTGTTAAATCTTTAATGATAAATAAAATTTTTCAATCAACTTTAAATGATATTAATTTTTAGAGAGGTATAAAAATGAAAGTGACAATATTAACAAGTTTAGATTATTTAGATTTAAAAAAAGAAATAAATGATTTTATAGAAAATGAAGAAAAGATAAAAGATATAAAATTTTCAACTAGCTCTATTGGATATAAAACAGAATATAGCGCACTTATTATTTATGAAGAAACATGGTGATAATAATGAGTGAGACTGCTCTCACGAATTTAAGCCTATGGAGAGTTGTAACCACTCTAGTAGTTCCGACGAACGAGAACTCGATGAAATAGGAAATATTAAAATGTACAATTTTGTATAAGTTTAATATAGCAGATATAAGCGTAGAAAAAGCAATTATAAAACTATCTCATAGCCAAATTGAAGATTTAATTAAAGTTTTAAAAAAAGAATATAATATATAAGGAGAAAAGGAATGGAAAAAGAATACGAAGTTGATGAATTGAAAAAACAATTACAAAAAATAAAAGATAAAACTATATGGAGCTATTCAGATAGCTATAATCATAAGTTAATTACTGAATTCAGACATATAGAAAAAAGAATTAAAGAATTAGAAGGAGAAAATAATGGAAAAGAATAAAATAGAAATAACAAAGAATAAAAATGGTACTATTCGTGCAAGCATAATGTTTACAATGGACGAAACAAGTGTTCCTATGATTTCTTTCGATTTTGGATTAGCAGAGTTTTTTCAATATTCAAAAGAAGAGGATGATGTAATACAAGTTAATAAATATTCTTTAATTACAAAAGATACAGATGATTATTTAAATGCAGAACTTTTAGAAACAATTGCTAAAATAGCAAGATATTTAGATTGGGAAAACGTAGAAATTGATGGTTATGAAATAGTAGATAAGAGAAGGGGATAAAAATGTATCCAGAATATTTAGAAAGAATGATTAACGAAGAAAAAGAATTACATGAAAAATGGAGAAACTTAACAATGTATATTGGAACAGATCAATATATGACATTAGATTTCTGCCAAAGAAAAATGCTAATAGAACAACAAACGTTCATGTGGGGATATATTGAAGTTTTAAGAAAAAGAATTAAATATGAAAAATCATTGAATGGTGATACTGATGGAGATAACTAAAGAACTGTTAATCAATGCTTTAAAAGGTAAAAGAGAACCATATGATGATGAACCACATATTAAAGCATATGATTATAAAAAAGCATGGGATTATAATGTATTAAAAGAAATGTCTTGGGAAGAATTAATAAAGTTTTACGATAAAGATGAAGAAAAAGAAAAAAAACAATACTGGAAAGAATATATGAGTAAATTATAAGGAGATGAATTTTTTTGGAAGAACTAGAACAAATTATACTAGATAAAGCTGATGAAATAGAAGATTTAATTCAAGAAATAGATGGAATTATAGCAGATATAGCAGAAGAAATAGCTGATTATGTAATAGATAACGATATTTCTATAAAAACTAAACCTAAAAGAAAAGCTTTTCTAAAAGAAATATTAGAACCTTTATTAGATAATACAAAAAAATCTTCAATATATATAAAAAGTGAAATGGATAAGCTAGAAACAATAATGAAGGATGTTTTAACGGAATAAAACAAAAGGGAATCGATTTGATTCCCTTTTTTTAATGATTCATTACATCATATAAATTAGAAATAAAAGAGTTATAAATATACTTTACACTTTCTTCTACTCTTCTTATTGCATCTGCTTTTCTATAATCAGAAGAAGAATTGGCATAATCAGAAACTATATCTTTAAACAATTGCTGAATAGTAGGCTTTTCTTTTGAATAAAAAGTTATAAGAGTATTTAAAGTTTCAGAATCATAATTTAAAAACTGTAAAGAATAAGCAGAAGTATTGATAATATTATTTACAGTATTATCAACTTTACTGTTAGTTATGTCTAAAGTATCTACAGTTATATGATTTATTTCTATTATTTTAGTCATTTCTTTTTCAAGTTGCATAGTGATATTAGAATAAGTAGTTTTCATGAAAGTAGAAAAATCTGAAACATTCATGTTAGATTGATTTAAAATAAGTTTTTTTATTTCTGTTATTTCATGCCTATAACTCTCATTAAGTTTTACACTTTGTTCCAATTGAGTTTTAGCAACTTTTAAAAATTCATTAAATTGATTGTTATAATTTTCTTCATGAGTATTATCATTCTTTATTTTATTTTTAAAATAAGAAACTAACAAAGTAATTACTACAGATGCAATAATTGTTAATATACCATTTTCATTTATTTCTTGGGGTGTCAAGATTCCCTCCAAACAAATTTTTTAAACAAATAAAGATATCTTAACCTATCACAAATGAATGTTAAAGTCAAATATAGGAGTTGATACCAATGGTTATTTTGTTAAATTTGTAAACATAAAAAGTAGAATTTAGGAGGTTTAATATGGTAGAAATTATCATTTCAGAAGATTGGAGAGAAGAATTTAAAAATTTAGAACAAGCATTATTTTATGCTAATGCTTTGCTAGAACTAATAAGAAGACAAGCACCAGATGAAGTATATCCTGAGAATTTTAATACTTTAGAAGAATTTAAAAAATCCTCTGAAATATTATTAGGAAGAGGAGCAAATGTGCAATACTACGAGTTTGAATATTTATTTAATGTATTAATTATGGAAGGAATAACTTTTGAATGTGACGATGAAGCAATTTATATTAAGAAAGTAAGAATTTCTAATAAACCAGTAGTAAGAAAATATAATGATAAGTTTGATATGGAGCTTATTTATGAAAACAATATAATAAATAAAAAGGAAATAGAAGATTTAATTTGTAAAAATTTATCAAAATATCCTGTCATTAAAGTTTAGAATGTAGTATAATAATTTAAAGAAAAAAAAATAAAATTAGGAGGAATTTATGGATAGAGATGATGCAAGAGATATGCAAGATATGTTAATGGAAGATATAGTTGATGTTAATGATCCTAATATTGATTGGGATAACTACTCTAACAATGGAGAAAATGGTAACAATAGAAATATAAAAATTAATGTGAAAAAAATTAATAAAGAAAAAACTAGAATGGAAAAATTAAAAGATTATATAGCTGATGAGTTTAAACAATTTGTGATAGAGAATTCTCAAACTGATGAAGATAAAAAAAGATTGTTGTCTTTTATAGATAAAGAAATAGAAACAAATAACAAAATATTATCTTTTAATGAATATTTATCTGAATCAATTTCAAGAGCTATTCATCTAGATTTAAGAATAACTTATTTATTAAAACACAAACTTGAAGATACTATGAATAATTATGAAGAAGCGTATAAGCGTATTTATTATTCTAATGATGGTTTTAAATATACAATAAAAAACGAAACAGAATTTAACACTTTATTAGCTTGTGAAAACTTATTAATAAATAAATTAAAAGAAAAATTTACTTTTGTATATGGTAAAGAATATTTTAACAGAATTTATTCAGACTATAATTTTAGAAATGAAGATGGCGAACTAAATAGATTATGTACAACAATAGAAAATATAAGAAAAGTAGCGAAATATGAATTTGTAGAATTTGAAGATGGAGAAGTTGATTTTTAATTTTCCGCATGCGGAATTTTGAATAAACAAAAAAAGGCAGAGTTTTTATACTCTGCCTTCTATGTATCAAAGTTATTGGTTTTTGATAAAAAATTAAAAAAAGGATAATTGAATTATAAGCCGAAAAAATAAAATAGTAAATTTTTCCATTAAAAATAGTATTATTATATGTTATAATAAATATAAAAAGGAGATGATAGAATGAAACAGATAGTAGATGTAGAAAATCTCCACAGAAACATGAAACATGTCGATACTATTTCTGAATATAAAGAAAGAATCATTGAAAGATGGGTATATCAAAATTTTACTAATGTAAGATTAGAACACAGAAGTCATTACAGCGTTTTAACAGACAAAAATGGAATGCAAATGAAGATTACTTATAAAACAGGAAAACTAGAGTTAGAATATTAGGTAATTTTTTTAAAAACAAGGTAATTATTTTTTTGTATACTTAATTAAAGAAACAACAGGAGGGATTTTATAATGGAAAATCAAAACTTATTAGAGTTATGGAAAAACGAAGGAATTGAAATTAAGAAACACTTAGGTAAAAAAGATGTAAGATCAAGAATAATGGTAGCAAATAATTCTCAAGATTGGAACGATAAGATTCAATTAATAATGGAACTTTATTTAGAAACTAATTGTTCAATGCCAGAAAGTTCTCTTGAAATTATTAAAAAAACAGATTTAGGAGTTAAATTATATTATTCATTCTTAGCAGGATTGATCTAAAATGATAGAAGTTAAATCTTCAAAAGAGATAGTTGCTGGAAGAGAATTTAACAATAAATCTTGTGAACATTGTGGTTCAAAAAAAGATGTGTATGAAGTAGTTATCGATTGTTTAACTGCTAGAATTCTTAAAATATATCTTTGCAAAGAATGTTTAAAAGAATTAAAAAATAAAATAGGAGCAGAGGATTAACTTCCTTTGCTCCTTTTGTTTAATAAAATATCTTACCTAAAACTTCAATTTTAAATCGTTCTTCGTCTTTGTAAATATTTTTATAAGCTTCATATTCTTGTTCAGTAATTTTTAATTCATTTTCTTCATACTTTTCAACAAAATCAGAATTAATAAGTTTTTTTAGTTGCTCTTTACATTTAGGCATTAATAAAGTAAAGAAAGTATGAATAGATGGTCCTTTGTAATTAGGAAATAAAGTATCTAGACATTTAAAAAGTTTTTTAATTTGCTTTATATCATATAAAAATAACTCGTCCATAAGTATCACATCAACATCAAACATTTTCCAAAAAGAATCATATTTACAATAATCTTTGATTTGTTTAAGATCTAAAATGTTTAAAAAGTTATTTAAATAATAATGTAGTTTTCTATTATTTGCACTGACTTCAGTTTCTTTATCATAATAGAAACCAAAGAATTCTACATAATATTTAATTTGATTTTCGTTTAAAGTATTAATCATTATATCTTTGACGTTCCTACTCATTTCACTATTTTGTGAAATAACTAATACTTTTTTATTTTGTTTTATAGCTTCTATAACTTCTTGGCAAAGCAAATGAGTTTTGCCACTTCTTCTTCCCATATGTGTTAAATATAATTTCATATTCCACCTCTAAAATCTTTTTATAAAACCAATTTCTGCTTTTAATGTAGGATCGTGATGAAAATCAGTTTCAACAAGAAGTTTTCCATAAAATTCTAAATTAAGTTTGGTATAATTGGTTTTTTTAGTTAAATCTAAAGAATAAGATTGTTTTTCTCTATACACATTTAGATCTAATTTTTTTTTACTTCATTTCCTTTAATGTCCATTTCAACTTCAGCTATTTCAAGTTTAAGCTTATTTTTAATGAGTTTATAGAACCATTCTATAATGCTTACCAAAACAGCTTTAGTTCCAAAATTTTCAAGTAACACTCTTGCAAGCCAAGGTAAATCTTTAACTTTGTTTTGAAGATGAGAAACTGCATTCTCAAGTTTCTTTTGACCTTCATCAGAATTAAAGTATTTAGCAGATGCTCTTATACCTTCTTCAGATATCATTTTAAGAGCTTGGTAGTTTTTAGTAACTATTGCTACTATTATAAGAATAACTAATGTTATTAGATAATATAGAGGATTTAAACCATTTAAAAAAGTTTGTATTGTTGGTAATAAATTTTCCATTATTTAGTCTCCTTGTTTTTAATGATACCAAATTGTAGTACGTTTTATATATCATTGTCAAAAACAACAAAAAAGACATAGATTAATTTCTATGTCTTTAGCTAAGAGACGTTCTATCTAATAGAACTTTACGTTAAGAGTAATTATATTATATCATATTTAATTGTTGTTAGACAATGATTTTTTCCACAATTAATACTACAGACAATGAATTCCAATATCTACAAGTTATTTCTGATTTAATAATTTTGTATGTTGATTCATTAAAAGATAACACAGTTGAATTATTAAAATGTTCTAAAAAAAACTCAGGATATTCAGGTTCTTCAAATATAAAAACATTTTTATCTTTTTCTATTAATTTAACAACTTTTGAAAATTTTAGTTTTTTATTATCAAAAGTATTTCTTGTAACATTCAATACAAAAGGATTTATTACGGAATCTTTTAACTTTATATTAATATTAAAAGATTCAAAATTATTAGTTATGGATCTTAAAACTCCTTTATATTTTGAAAATTGAATATCTTTTCCAACATTGTTTAAAAATAATTTGTGTAATTTGTTAAAATTTTCATCTTCAATTGATTCATGTATTCTTATTAAAATTTCAGATTTTGAAATAAAAAATAAGTCTATTTTATTACACCTAATTAAAATATCATTTATCAAAAATTTTAACATAAAACATCATCTACTGTTATAAACATCTTATAAATATCATCATTTTCTTCTTTAATTAAAATATCAACAATATTGTAAGTTTTATTGCCATCAGTATAAATATTAGACTCTAATAATTTATCCTTTAAGTTGAAAATATCATTTATTGTTATATTATCTTCTGATAATGATATTCTATATATAAAGTAAAATTCTTTTGTAATTTTCATTTGTTTATCACCTCTTTGTTAAATAGACAATAGTTATTATTCATTTGTGATTTTAAAATAAAATAATCTGAATTTAAATCTCCTATTAAAGATTTATCAAAAAAAGAATGACATAATTTACACAGATATATTTTATCTTTAAAAAAATACAAACCATTACTGCAAAACTTATTGCAATGTATATTTTTTACAATTGTATTTTTGGAAATAAAAGGAATATTAAATATATTGATTTTATTATTTTTGCAAAATAATTCTAATTCTATATTCTTGTTATTTTCTAATACTACACTATTGATAGAAAATTCTATAGTTTTATAATATTCCTTAAGTTCTAATAAATCCATAAGTATATTGATTGAAGAAATTTTTCTATTATGATCATAAGAAAACACATTATCTATAGAAACACTGATTGAAAGATTTATATTGTACTTAGAACTAATAAAATATAATTGGTTGATCGTTTTTCTAAGCAATATACCATTAGTAACTATGCTTATATTTTTTGGTTTAATAATTAAGTTATCAATAGTATAAATAATATTTTCTATATGTAATAGTGGTTCTCCTCCAACAGGTCTAAATTCATTTATTTCTATTTTATTTTTATTAATAAATAAAATTATGTCTTGAATATATTTAAAATCTATAGTTACTTTTTTATCTAAGAAACAATAAGAACAATTTAAATTGCATTCGTTTCCATAATTAATCTCTATATTCATTTAGTACTCTCTTTAAAAAATATATTTAAATTTCTAAATATATTACATAAAATAATTCTGTTTTCTACAACATCATTACAAATACAAGCGTCGCATAGAATATTATCACAATTTAAACAATCTTTATTTACAATCATTTTTGTTCCTTTAGATTGCCTGTGTAAGCAATCATATACAACTTTGTCTCCGTTTATAATAATATTGCTATTCGAAAAAACTTTACAATCTTTTCCAGCTTTGTTATATTGTCTAAACATATCTTTTTTTAAATACCCTTTTTCAATTAAATCTATCAGTTCAAAACTAATATCTTCGTTAATTTCTCTATCAATTGAAACCCATAATTGAACTTTGCTATAGAAAGTGTCAGAAATATCTCCAAAAAGATTTATGTTATATTTTGAAAAAACAAAATGAATAAGAATTTGTTTTAATAAGGTTTTATCAATATTATCAAACAATTTTTTTATATGAATTAAAGAATTAAAATCATATATTGATATTTGTAAATGAACATTCTTATAAGATAAAAGTTGTGTCACATTATCTTTAGTTAATAGATCTCCATTGGTTGTAATAGTAATTTCTTCTATATTTTTAGAATTTTCTATAACTTCTATTAGTTTATCATAGTATAACAAAGGTTCTCCACCTATAATTATTAAATGGTAAATGGAATTTTTAATATTATTTAAAACTTCAATACTAGAGGAAATATCATTAGAGTATCTCATATAACAAAATGAACATGATCTATTACACTTTTGTCCTAATATAAAATAAACTTTATTCATATATATTAAACAACTTCTTATCAAATGGAATTTTTCCAAAAACATTTCTATTCATTCTATCATTATGCTTAGAGTGATGTATAGCAAGTTCCATATATTGTCCAACATACATAACAACAACTGTTTCCAACATAAAATTATCTATATATTCAACATCATCTAGTAAATTTTCATAAAGAATATTTATAAATTTATATTTACTATTAGTATAGTTTTCTATTAAAAAAGCATCATTTCTTTCAAATTTAAACTTAAATTTTCTAACTCCGTAAAAAATAAAAAATTCTTGTAACTCTTTAAAAGTAGAAATTGTAAAATTATTAAAAGTTGAATGGATAGCTATTTTATCCCAACAATCATATTGTTTTAATGTGTTTATAATTTCTTCTTTATTTATATTCCTCATGTTTAACAAACAACTTGTTGTATCAAAAGATACTCCTAAAAAAACATTATTAAAGTTTTTAATACATTCTTTTATTTCTGGACTATATTCTTTTGCATTTGTAAAAACATGAATGTGCCCACAATTTTTTAATTTTTTTAAATAAGTGACAACATTTAAAAGATAATTTTTAGGAAGAGTAGTCAATTCTCCACCTAATAACATAAAATTTATTTTGTTATCTGGATATTCTGATGATATCTTTTCAACAATATTTTTTATTTCTGGAAGATGGACTAATGGTGTATTGTCATCTGTGTCACTATGTCCTTCGCAATACTTACAATTTAAATTGCATTTTCTAGTCAAGGTTATATCTAATGAAATATACTTAATCAATTTCTTCCACCTCATAGTTGTATATATATTTAAATAAATTAAAAGTTAAATCAAGAATAGGAACATCAATTACTTTTTGATAAGATTTTATTTTGAATTTTGAAATAGAAACTTTGATAAGTGTTTCGTTTTGTAAAATTTTTATAGGTTCTTCTGAAATCAAACTTAATATTTTATATTTTTTTCCAAAACTATAACCGTATACAACGGATAATTTATTATCAGCAATCATTTTATTAAAATTCAATAGAATCAAATAAATCACTATCCTTTTTTGGAGAAAAATAAGAAATATTACTTTTATTAAAAAGTTGTTTATACATATCTATTTTTTCTATTGATGATGTTAAAAAAATTACTCCACTCTGTTCATTTATTTTGTTTATTTCTTCTATGGTTTTATCATCTAATAAAACTAACATAATATTCCTCCTTAAAATATATTAATCTGGACTTCTACTACATCTGTCGCAATTACAATTACTATGGCAATTACTATGACAATTGCTATGACAATTTGAATAACAATTAGCAACAGCTGTTATTTGGTTAAGAGTAGTGCTAAATACAGTTTCTTTAACTATGCTTCCTACACTTACAGAAGGAAAAGAATAAGTTAAAGGAGACTTAGTAGTAACACTTGCACATTGGTTAAAAAGTTCATTCGTTTTAGCTGCTGTCAAAATTGTTCCACTTGACACTTTACCAGTAACTGATAGACCAGAATAATATTTATTTTTAGCTGCAGTAAGTTTATCTACTATGTTATTATAAGAAGATATACTTATAATTCCCATTATTAATCACCACTTTTTTTACTTAATATTTCTAGTATTAAATTATCATTAATATTTAATCCTCTATAAACTTCTGATATGGATTCCATTATTTTACTATATTCTTCTTTAGTCACTTTTTTAACCTCCTCATCAATTAAATTTTCTTTAACTTTTAATTTATAATCACATTCTTTATCATCAATAAGAAAAAAAGCTCCTTTAGTTTTTGTGTAATCACACAAGCAATTCAAACATTTACTACATTTTCTTTTATTACCTATAAATATATTTTTTAATTTAGGGACTTTTATATCTTCTAAAAGATTACCTATAAATTCATCATTGTGTTTAAAAGTCATATTGAAATTATTATCAAGATTTATAAGAAAATTAGAACTTGGATAAATTGCACTATACCCTTCAATCATTTGATCATATATATGATTTAATAATACTTTATCTTCACATCCATAAAATGATTCAATATAATCTAAAGAACTAATTTCTGACACTTTTGTTTGTTCATCTATACTTATTATATTGTTATAAAGTCTAATGAAATTATTAAATTTTGGATGGTCAAATAACTTTACAAGTTCTTCATTTGTAGTGTTTTTTACAATTAAATGATATATTTGTTTAAATCCATTGTTTTGAAAAAAATTAATCCTTTCAAATAAAGAATTGAAATCTATATCTTTATTTACAATAAATCTGTTATACATCTAAACTCCTTCTTATCAAAAATTATAATCTTTCTAAAGTTATTTCTAGATTTAAAATATTATTTTGTTTTATAACATTTACATTACCAATTGATACATCAAAAGATATTTGTTTAAACTCAAAATAGGTATTTTGTATTTTAGAATAAAACAATGGTAATTCCTCTGTTTTAATATCAATATTTTTAAAAATTAATTTATGTGATATCTTTTCGTTTTCATAATTGAAATTTTCAACATCTTCTTCATAATTAATAAAGTATGAATCTTTATTAGTTTTGTTAACAAAATATAATTTTTTCATTTAAAATCACCTTTCACATATTTCTGTTAAATTGTCTATAAATTTTAATTTACTTTCAGAATTATAATTTAAAGAAGAAAATAAATCACTTATAAATTTTTTATTTTCTTTCATTTCTATAAATAATTTTTTAACATAATCCCCAAAGATAATATTATATTTGCAGACATTTTTTTCTTTTTCGTTATTGTTTAAAATATCTGTGCACATACATTTCCCGATACAACCTATATTGTTAATCTTTTGGCAAATATTGCATTCGTCATCAAATTTTATTAAATCTGCAAAAAGATTATCTCGTGCTATAAAATAATCGTCTAAATCTTTATAAAATAAAAAATCAATATTATTATGGTAGGCTCTTGAACATGAACATAATTTATCTTGTACAAGAGTTATTTGTTCATATCCAGCAAGACAATGCTTATTATTAGAAATTCTTCCACTAGTATTAGAGTGAAGTAACTTCATTATAGAACGAGTTTCGTGAAACAACTGAAAATTACAAACGTGATTAGTCTCATATTCTTTTTTTATATAGTTAAGTAGTTTATTTAAAGAGTTAGGAAATTCTTGCAACATTTCTTTGTCTATTTCATTGTTCCCAAACATAGGAACAGTTCCGAAAGTACAAATATCTTTATATTGATTCATAAAATCTAAATATTTTTCTGTATTAAAAATCCATTCTTTAGACATTACAGTTTGTATATAAACCTTTTCTTTAGTAAGTTCATACATTTTTTTTACATTAGAAATGACATCGTTAAAAGATCCTTTTCCATTAAGATAATGTCTAATTTTATTATGATATTCTTCATTTATTTCCATACTAACAGAATAAAAAATATCTTTATTTTTAATAAATTCAATAATTTTATCATTAGGCATAATAGTTAAATTTGTAATTAAAGCGATTTCAAAGCTTAATTCAGGATATTTAAATTTATAACTTTTTATCAATTCTACATGTTTAATAAATTCGTCTTGATGCAATAAAACTTCTCCGCCATAATACTTAAAAAGTATTTTTTTCTCAGTTGTGATTTTTGTTAAGTTTTCTAAAACAAGTTCTAAATTTTTAATGTTAACAAATTTTGAATTTGATTTATTACTAGCAAAACAAAAATAACATCCTAGATTGCAGTCTGTATTCATGACACATTCTACACAGAACATAACTCCTCCCTATTATATAGTCGATAAATATTTATTTTTCGACTTATTTTTTATAGCCATTACTGGCTTTCTTTTAACTTTTATATTTAAACATAAAACAAAATTGATTACAAATTCCCCTTTAATATAACAATAAAGTTCTAATAATAAATAAAAAACGACTTTAGAATAGAGGTGAAAAATGGCAGTAATAAGTAAAACAAGCATGGATAATGTAAAAAATGCTATTAACTCTGCCAGAAATAGATGGGGATTAGCTCAAGATTCTCCTTCTACTTCTGTAGGAGCAATAGCTACTGCATCTTATGTAAATTCTTTAAGTAGCAAATTAACTGAAGCAAAAAATAAAAGTGGTTGGACAGGAGGAATTACAACTGTAACTGCAGGAAATAAAATAACAGACATTACAGGAGCTTTAATTACGCAAGCAAATAGTATACAAAATCATTGTGTATGTCATGGTAATTGTAAAGGTAGTTGTACAGGTTCTTGTACAGGAAGTTGTTCTGGAGGATGTACTTCTTCTTGTAGAGATAGTTGTGGTACAACTTGTAGACAAACATGTAATGATAATTGTTCTGAAAGATCAAGGTAACAGGAGGAAATATGAAATTATATATATATAATAAAGATAATCATATTGAAATTGAATTTTTAAAAAATTCAAATAATAAATATAAACAAATGACAAATACTAAAGATGTTAATGAGTTAAAAAAAGTAATTTCTTATCTATTTAATGTATTTATAAAAAATGATTCAAAATTACTTTTGGATAACAAATTAATAGAAATTGATTATGTAAATAAAATAAAATTATTAAATTTATTCTATAAAGTAATTTATGAAGAGTTTTCAAAAGAAGAATGTGAAAGAATAATTTCATTAATAATTCTTGAAACTGCAGTAAAAAATGAAATACTAAAGCAAGAAGAGGTTGAAATTAGATTTTTTATTAACAAAAATGAAATGTATAAAATTGAGGAAAATAATGAATTTTTTATAAAAATAAAAGAAATAGAATTAGTCACAAATTTAGTTAAATTTTTAACAAAAAATAATATAATAGATATTTCTTTTAATAGTAATTATATAGATGAATTAATATTAAATGTTGGGGAAATAGTAGAAATATCAACAATTAAAAGTGAAAATGTTATAAATAAAAAAATAGAAATTTTAAATTTCTATTATGATGAAATAAATCAATGCTATTTTATTAGTGGTAAAAATGTGTAATAAAGATTTTACAATAATACCAACAAACGCTTGTGATATGAATTGCGAGTTTTGTCACGAAAATAAAAAAGAATATAGAATTGATTTAACTAATGAACAATTAGAATTGTTTATAAATAAAATTGTTAATCAATTAGATGACATTACAAACGGAATACCTATATCTTTGTTTGGCGGAGAGCCTTTGTTAAATAAAGAAAACATAATATTTTTATCAAAACATAAATATGCAAAATATATGGATATAAGAATCTTTACAAATTTAAATAAATTTGAATTTGATGATTTATACATATTTTCTTCATTTAAAAAAGTATCTATTAATACTAATTTAGATATATTCCAAAATAAACTATTTTATAAAACTAAAAAATATCAAATTATAAAATATCTTAAAGAAAATACAAATGTAGATGTAAAATCTCATTGTATTATTAGTAAAGAAAAAATGGGTAATTTATTATATTATGCTCAAAAATTAAAAACTCAATTACAATATATGAAAAATATAGGGTTATTATTTGATATTATATTTCCTCAACAAGACGATTATACAATTGATGATTATGTTAATTTAATAACGTTTTATAGATATATAAACGATGAAAAGTTATTTAATTATAACATTTACAAAATAGTAAATTTTATAGATTTTATAAATTATAATTTTATACAAGAAGATAAATGTGATATCAAATCTTGCAATGAATTAACTATAGATAATGAAGGTAAAATAATACCATGCAGAAGATTTTATAATTATAAATATACAGAAAAAGAAATTGAACAAATAGAACTTAATTCTAAAAAATGTAATGCATGTAAATTCAATTCTTTTTGTGAAGTTTGTAAATATAGTTATTATGGAATAGATAATACTTCTTTGAAATGTAATAGAGTTTATAATATATTAAAAGCGTTAGAGTTAATAGAATTAAAAGGACTAAAAAAAATAGATGAAGATTTATTTACATTATCTATAGTTGTTGGAAACAAATGTGATAAAAATTGTTATTTTTGTTATATGGATAAAACAAATAATGAAAAAATTGATTTAAAAAATCTAGAATCATTTTTAATAAATAATTATTGGAAAATAAACGATTTGGATACTTTGCTAGGTGGAGAACCGCTTTTATATTTAAATGAAGAATATGAATTTTTAAAAAAATATTTTGATCAGTTACATATAATTTCTAATACATATTCTAAAAATGAATATGTGAAAAGCAATAGTGATTTTATAAAGATAACTATGTCCATTCAAGATGAACATTTGGAAAAATTAAATTATATATATTATAGAGATAATTTAGAAAGTTCTTTAGTTCTATTAAACAACGAGGTATTAAAAAATATTTTTAACACAATAAAACTTCTTGAAGAAAACAAAATAGAATATAAATTTATAGAACTTTATTCTTATAAACCAGGAGATAATTTGATTGATGAAAATAATGTAAAAGACATTATTAAATTATCATCAATATTCAAAAATTTTAAGAAAGCATCTTATAAACATATTAAAGATGAAAAGTGCATTTATAAAAAAATAAACATAGATAAAAATAAAGTTACAGTTTGTGGAACTTTATATTATGGTGCAGAATATATTAAAGAAAACGAAAAATATATTTTATCATATGATTTGAAGAGCTATATGATAAATAAACATGATATAATTGATAAATTAAAACAATTAAAAAATATAAACAATAATACTTGTATAGCAAATCAATACTGCGTTTATGAGAATATTAATGTTTGTGAAAAAATAATGGAGGGAATAAATGATAAATGATATGACATTAGTATTAACAGAAGCTTGTAATATGAGATGTAAATATTGTTTTGAGAAAGAAGGAAATTATCGTAACAAATATATGAGTGAAAAAACAATAGAAAAAGCTTTAATGTTATTTTTAAAACAACCATTTGAACATTTTTCAATTAACTTATTCGGAGGAGAACCAACATTAAATAATTCAGCTTTAAACAAATTAATAGATATATTAAATGAAACTGATAAAAGTATAGAAATAGATATGACTACAAATTTGTTTTATATAAACCAAAATGTAATGAGCAGAATTAATGAATTGGCAAAAAAAACTAATATAGATTTTCATATTTGTGTTTCTGTAATGTTTAATAAGGAATTACATAATGAAGATAGAATTGATATTAAAGGAAATGGAACTTATGATAAAATAATTGATAATTTAGAGTATTGTTTAAAAAAATATAACAATATTAGATTTAGTGCACATTCTGTTATAAGCAAAAAAAATATTAAGAATATTAGTAAGATAATAGACTCTGCAATAGAATTTAAATTAACACATCAACGCTTAGATAAAAATTCATTTGCTTTAGTATCAACTGCTTCTCTTAATAATTCTGAAGATGAATATACAAAAGAAGAATTAAAATATTATTATGAAGATTATATAAAAAGAGATAAAGAACAATATGGTATTTGTAAAAAATATATAGAAGAATTATATTTTCCGATAACTTATTCTTTTGATTTATTACATAACAGAGAATTAACAGTGTGTAGAGCGATGAAAAGTGAAATTACAATAGGAACAGATGGAAATATTAGTCCTTGTCACAGAGCAGACATGGGTTCTAAAAACATATCAATACCTAAAATTAGTTATGGTAATATTATGGATATGAATTCTATAGAGGACGTAGAAAAAAATATTCCAAAAATAGATAATATAGAAGATGGTAAAGTTAAATTTATTTCAGAATTAACAGAAGGAGATTGCACAAAGTGCAACTTTAATAGCATGTGCCATACATGTATAATAGCTAATTATAATTCAACAGGGTCGTTTGAATATAAATCAAAAGGAGAGTGTTTAAGAACTATGACTATGGCAGAATTAACAATGGAATACGAAAGAGTTAAAATGATGAAAGAAATAAGAAATGAACTAGAAAATATAAATAACAGATTAAACTCTTTAGGAGAAATTACAACTATTAATACAGAAGCGTTAGTAGAGTTATTAAAACAAAAAGAAAATAATAATTAAAAAAAAGACGGTAATTAACCGTCTTTTTTTATATTGACTTATCTTATAAATACATTATAATTATAATAAGGATGGTGATTATAATAAATAAAATATTTAAACAAATAATTAAAATAGCAGATAAAGAAAAAATAGAAATAATATCTATCAATCCTATTTGTAAAGAAATGAAAGAAATGGAAGTGTTTTTTCATTTGTTCAGATCTATTTCAGATGATTATTCTTTAGAATTAGATTCTGTGTATATTACATTCATAGAAGATGGAGTTAATGTTTTGTTTCCTGTAATAGATGATAAAGTAATAGAAGATTTGGTATTAAAAATTGATCCTAGCAAAATTAACGAAATGTTAGAACAATATTATGAAATGGAAGATAAAAAAGAAAATGAAGAAATTGGATTATTTAATTGATTGGGGACTAGACGTGAAAATAAATTTAGATTTTATAAAAAATGAAACAGTAGGAAAAGCAACAGTCAATGAATTTACAATTTCGAAATACCATTCTCAATTAACTTTGTTGAAAGCTAAAAGAAATAATAGATTAGAAGATTATATTAAAGATGGTACATATAAACGTTTGTACTTTGATGGAAAATTATTAATGTCTAATACTCAAATGGAAATTAATTCTCATCTTGAAGCTTTTTGTAGAGCAACAGGAACAGTTTTAATAGCTGGCTTAGGCTTAGGTATGTATTTATACATTATAAAAGATTTAAAAGATGTTAAGAGAATAGTTGTAATAGAAAAAGAAAAAGACATTATTAATTTGATAGGAAAATATTTTACAGATGATAAGATAGAAATAATTAATGCAGACATATTTGAATATGAAACAAATGAACATTTTGATTTCATATGGCTGGATATTTGGGATAGCATAAATATCAATAACATAAAAGAAATGGAATTGTTAAAAAAGAAGTTTTCTAAAAATTCAGATTCAATACTTTGTTTGTCTGAAGATATGATAAACAGAAAATAAAATTTCGTTGACTTTTTGATTAAAAAAAGCTATAATTAACATATATAAATAGTTTATATAACCCAAACGGATTGTAAAATTCTTTATCTCTTTATTTATAATTTTATATAACCTTAGAGGAATGTAAATTGGGTTCTAGATGAAATTAAAAGAATTGTTTTATTTAACCTTGGAGGACAGAAGAAGCAGTTAATGCTTCTTTTTTTGTTATAAATAAAAAAGGTAGATAGAAGCTAATCTATCTACCAAATTCATAGGGGCTATCTTATTATAGATAGCTTTTTTATTATACTATTTTTTAAAATAAAAATCAATGATTATTAACTTGAACGTATTGTTCTTATATTTTATCATAACAAATTCAGCGAGGAAACACACCACTTTAGTCGTTTGAAGGAATCGCTCGTTCCCTCTTTTCTGTTAAATAATATTTTCTCGCTTCTAATAATTTTAAATATTTACAATTTATCGAACCTTTATTTATTTTGTTGCCTGATAAATCTCTTACATCAAATGCTCCTGAACTTCTTCTTCCAAAGATATAATATGGTTTATCTTGATAAGATACCTTATCAAATAATCTGAAGCCTTTTACTATATAAGGAGCTTGATTTAATTTTTTTCTACCACCTTTTAAAAAATTAGCTTTATGTATTTGTCTATTTTGACAACGTTTCTTTATTTGATAGAAATAACTATCCATTAATTTTGCTTTTAAATTCCCTGCTATACAATAAGCGTCTATACAATGCTCTTTAGGCAAATTATTACTTATTCTTGTATTTTTTGTTATATATCCAAAAGTCATTCTTACATTTTGATAAGTTTCTTTTAATTTTTCATAAAAAGCCCAACGCATAATTCCCATAAATGCTGAATCTCTAAAAGATTGTCCACGCTTTACTTTTAATTTAATTTCTCCATTATGATATTTTTTATGACAAGTTTCACAAAGAGTAATTAAATTACTAGGACTATCTCCACCAGTTTTCCTACTTTCAATATGATGAACATTTAATATTTTATCCTTACTTTTACCTTTGCAATGTTGGCAAGTATGTCCATCTCTGTGTAATACATATTCTCTAACATTCCAAAACCCAAGTTGTTCTCCTTGTTGATATTCAACTCCTGTAATGTTAGGATTTTTAATCTTCTGTATATCAAAACTAGCAGTTTCAACAATAATCTTAGAGATTGGTAAAATTTTGTGTATTTTTTTAATTACATTCAAATGAGTTTCAATTTTTTGTGAAACACTAGGTGCTAACCGCCCTTTTTTTTTAAATTTAATTCTATTATTAAATCTAGGTTTTCTATATCTTAATCTATTTCTTCTAGTTCTTCTATTCTGTTTTTTAGTAGAAATTAAATCAACAATATCATTTCTTAAAACTACTTCTGCTGAATAAAGTTCTTGTTTTTCAGTAGAAGCTGAAACCCCAATAGTTTTACTTCCAGCGTCAATACCCAAAGTAATATCTTGTGTTTTATTTTCACATTCAAATAATAATTGAATAGTGAAAGGAGTTCTTTTAATAATTTTAGCTAAAGAATTTTTTAAAAGTCTTCTAGCTTTAGCTTCTTTACAAGGCATTAAAGGATTACCTTGAATATTTAGTACGTAAACCATTGTTTTTAAAACCTCCTTTACGTTAGAGTAATGTTGTCTTCGACAAAGTTATTTAAGGTTTTGTATATTAGCAACACTGTTCCTACCCCACAGAACTGTTTAATCACTAACCTTAGAGCTTCAGGCTAGACAAAATACCTAAAGGTAACTATATATTCTTAAATAACGTAGCTAACTAAGTAACTTAGTCTAATCAATTAGAGCTTTTCCAAGCCCACGATTTTAATCGTTGGGTAATTGATCTCACCGCTAGGGCTCCCAGTAATTTTTTTCTTTACAAAATTAACTTTTTGTTTTATAATACAAATATGGAAACATTTAAATTTAATATTCTTGAGCGCCAACAGTTTAATACTGTCAAGAATAAGAAAATTGAATTTCCTTTATGCGAATGAATTTTTAAAAAGAGAGATGAAAAATCTCTTTTTTTATTTTTTGTTTTTTGATATAATAGACATGGTCATATTTTATCTATGTTGGCGCATAGGTTTTATATGATAATTCATTCGCATAAGGGAGGTGTTATCTCGTGTTCCGTTACATTTGGACAGAGATAATACTTCCAGCTTTTCAATTAGCAATGATTGGATTCCTCGCAAGAACTTTTGATAAAGGAATTCAAGAATGCTTTGATTTAGCTTGGAAGTTTATCCAACAATGGTTAGGTAGATAGTTGGATAAGCCATAATAGAGATTAATTGTTAAGAAATCCACCTTGATACATTTCGAACCAAGAAGTTAAGCCTTAACAAACTGAAAATACTATAGCTTATGGGAAAATAAGTTTCTTTAAATCTATCTAACCGACTATTTGTTATTTTTCATAACTGTAAGAACAGTATCAATCATAGAATCTACTTCTATGTTTTGTCTTACATAGTTTCCTGGATACATGCTTTTTAGGTTTCTTTCAATACCTAATTTTTCCGCATGCGGAATTTCTGCCTTATCTAATTTCTCATGAATTTCAAGATAAGCTTTCTTTGCTCTACTAATAGCAATAGCTTTCGAAGACCCTTCTTCAGAAGAATAAAAACTAGTAATTTCTCTTCTTACATCATCAGGAATTCCATCTTTAATTCTAGCTGATTCTTTAATTTCTTCAAATTTTTCTTTTACATGTTCTACTACTTCTTCGAGTTTGTCTTTTAATTCTTCTTTGTTCATTTTTACCTCCATAGGTTATTTTTTATTAATTATATACTATTTAATATGTATTGACTATTTTATCAATATTTTAATCATTCCTAATCCTTCATTTAGTTTGTCTTCTAATGCAATTCCTACAATATATGGATTTAAATAATCTACAGTAGTTCCTATTCCAGGTAAATTACTTAAACCTATATATTGACCTTTTAGAACTTTTCCAATAACTTTGCATTTTACTCTTCCAGCTAATCCAACAGGAATAAATTCTTTTATATTTTCTTCAAAAGAAGCTTCTTTTCCTCCGATTAAATGAGCAAAAGAATCAGAATGAACTCCTACAACAACTGGATTGTCTAAAGAAGCTTTTATATATTCCTCTTTATTTAAAGCACAGTTTAAAGCAATAATATCTCCTACTTCTGTTTCTTCTCCTCTTTCGAAAAATTCAGCATAGTCATTCCAAACTGCATTGTAAACCCTATTAGCTCTTAAATCTCCGTTAATAGTAACAGAGCCATTCACAGTACCACCAGTATTACTTAAATAAGGATGATCGTGAGAATTTGCTTTACTATTCCAAATGTTTCTATCTGCTGCACTAATAAATTGATGAGAATCATCAGTAGTGATGCTAGATGCATTGTGTTTATGATTTACATCAGCTTTACTATTCCAAGTATATTTTTCAGCAGAAGTTACAAAATTATGATCTGCATCAGTAATTATATCTGTAGCTTTATGATCATGTGCAACAGTAGTCCCATTGTTAGAAATATTAATAGATTTATTAGTAGTTCCATCATAAACTATAGAGCCATTATCAGTATTAATAGTAAGAGTATTATGAGAATGAATTTTATTAGCTTTATCATTCCAAACAGATTTTTCACTATCAGTAACAAATCTATGAGAAGTATCTTCCTGAATATCACTAGCATTATGTCTATGTTGAGTAGGAGCAGATCCACTAGCATCTATAAATATTTCTTTAGATTGACTACCATCATAAACGACAGTATTTATACCACTACGAATAGTTAAAGTTTGATGTCTATGATCTTTATCAGATTTATTATTCCATTTTTCTCTTTCTATATTACTAATAAAAGTTCTTTCATTATCCACTCTAATATTAGTAGCAGGATGAGTATGAGAAATATCTGATTTACCATCTAATAAAGTTTTCATTTCTTCTGTAGTATGATATCTATTGTCATGATTATGATTTATATCTGATTTACTATTCCATTTATCTTTTTCAGCTATAGAAACTAATTGATGTTCTCTATCTTCAATAATATCAGAAGCATTATGAGTATGGGCTTCAGGAGCAAATCCTCCAGCTTGTATAGTTATTTCTCTAGTTTCAGAACCATCATATGTAACTCTATTAACACCATTCACAATAGTTAAAGCAAAAGGATTTGGTAAATTTAAAGGAAAATCTGTAATATCTGATTTAGAATGTGTATGAATTTTTTCAGCTTTTTCAGAAAGTTTGTTAGAAAGATCTTGAATTGCTTGTTGTAGTTGATTATGAATTTGATTGTTTTCTTCACTATTTTGAATTTTATCATTAAGATTAGCAACTATTCTATCTATTTCTTCTTTATCATATCTTCTTTTATCTTTTTCTAAAACAGCAAATAACCCATTATTTAATTCTATTACATTAGGATCTGTAACTATATTATAAAAACTATATCCTCCATCTCCTAATGCAACAAGAACTGTATCACCATGTTTAAGAAACATGTTTTCTTGCATAGTTTGAACTGTAGATTCTCTTGCAAAAGATTCTCTATCAGTTATGTGTTGATCTATCAAAAAAAATAGCACCTCCTTGTGCTAGAAGTTTATTATTAAATTATTTCATATTTTCATTTATTGTCAAAAATACCTATTGATTTTGTAGCATTTAAGGAGTAAAATAATAATAAGTATATATTAAAAAAAAGGGGGAAATATGAAAAAAATATTATTTATATTATTTATAATTTTTAATTTAATAGCGTGCAATGGTAATGCAAAAGATTCAAACTCAAAAGATAATTTTCAAATATCTAAAAGTAATCAGTTTATATTTAAAGATGGAATGAAAAAGGAAGAAGTGTATAATTATATATTTAATATACTTAATGATAAAAGCACAAAAAAACTTCCTTCAAGATTTTATGGAATAAGACAAAACAATGAATATATACCATTATCAGCAGAAGAAAGTATTTTTTCATCGTTAAAAGAAAAAAATATAAAAGTGGTTAAAGAATATGGCAGTGATAAAGTAATAGAAGACGGAATTTATGTGATAAAAGAAAGAGAAGAATTATTACCAAGTAGTTTTTGTTATGTTAAAAATGGTGAAATAGAAAAAATTGAATTATTCGAATTAAGTGAAGATAAAAGAGACATAGTAAGCATTCTTGTTACAAAAAATATAGGAGAACTAAAATTAAATAATTCTCTAATTGAAGATGAAAATTCTATAGAAACAGTAGCTTACAATATTATACTTGATAGAGTAACAGAATTAATGAAAGTGTATTCTTTTTTAGATTATAACGATAATATAAAACAAGTTAGTGTAATTGAAAATAATAAAAATTTAGATAATTTAAATATGGGTACAACTGAAATGTTAAACTCGCTTCAAAAATATCTTGATAGATATAATTTTGATAAAAACAAAATCAAAACAATAATAATTGAAATATCTGATTATGAAAATAATAATTATATTTTATTTGAAAATGATAAAAGAATTATATCATTTAAAAAAGATAAAAGAGGTAGAGAAGAAGAATTTATGATAATAGAAAATTCAGATCCAACAATATTTATATCTACTTCAAAAGAAAATGAAAAAGTTGAATTTAGGATAAAAGATGAAAAAAATGATTATTCTTTATTTATACTTAAAAAAATAAATATTTATTCTTCAAGAAATTCTAAAATAGCAAAGCAAATAAATTGTGGAATTAAACAAGCTCATGATCATTTGTTGATGAAATATAGCCCATTCATAGAATCAGAATATGCTTCTATTAATTTTACAATATGTGAAAGAGAAATATTGAAAACTAGAAACTTAGTAGAAGATTTAATGAACTTTGATATCAAAACAATAGGTTTTGAAAATCTAATTTCGGCAGAAAATATATTATATGATGGAGAACAATTAGATGATCCTGGTAAAAAAGTGTTAAATGTCGAATACAAATATGATAAAAATAAAAATGTATTTAAAATATATGATCAGATTGATGGCAAAAGAACAGATATTGTTTATTTATTAGATAATAATAAAATGGTTACAAAAGAAGAAAATTTTAAAACAGGAGAAGAAAAAACAATAGAAGAAAATATAATACCTAATAAGTTTTTAGTAGAAACAATAGGATTAAAACATTTATTTAAACATAAGAACTAATATAAAAAGAGCATTGGATTGACTCCTTTGCTCTTATTTTTTTGATTAAGAATTTTATATAAATAAATTATCGGAAGATTATTTCTTATTAATAAACATTTTTAAACGTCTAACATCTTCACGTTCATCTGCTTCAACAAGATAGCCTATAATCAAATCTCTATCGTCAATGTCTTTATTATAAGCTCTACCGATTCCTTTTTCTTCAGAAGGAACTATATAATCACCTAATTCAACTTTACCTTTAACTTTAACATTTACCCTACCAGCCAAACCTATTGGTATAAATTTTTCAAAGTTATCCTCAAAATTCTCTAATTGTTCTCCTCCAATAAGATGACCATATGTATCACTATGTACTCCTATTACCCTTTTAGAAGAACTATCAGCTTTTACATATTGTTCTGTAGGAGATAGTGTATCAAGAGCAATAATGTCTCCTGCTTCAGTTTGTTCACCACGTTCAAATAGTTCTGCGTAATCATTCCAACAAGCATTGGTAATAATATCTCCGCTGGTCCATATTTTTCTTCTATTGTATGTTAAACCTTCAACCTTAACAACTGCATTAGAAGAAAAATCTATACTTTTATATATTTCATCATCTATAATAGTTTTAGTATTAGTATTATAATAAGGTATAGCAAAAACTTTTTCGTTTATGAAATCGCCTATTAAATTTAAAAAGCAAACATTTGCATCCGATGGTTTAAAAGCTATTCCTCCATATTTTACACCACCATAAGTGAAAGTACATGGGTCTAAATATTCACAATTAAATCCTAAATTTAATACACTAGCATTTATCTTTCTACTATTATACAGTCTTTCCATGGAAATTTGAGCATGTACACATCCGTACAAACCATTACTTCTGTGACTTCTTAATTCTCCAATAAAGCAACTATTATATTGTATTTCTTCTTCATTTTTTATTATTCCTATGGCATAAATTGTATAAGAACTAATGTCTCCGCCGCCAAGTGGAATAACAATTTTCTTTTGATCTCTATAATCAATTTGTTTTGCAATTTCATTAAGAGAAGCCATTATTGAATCACCTCACAATGAGGGTTAGATCCAATAAAACTGAGGATTAGTTCCCCCCCCCCCATTCTCAAATGGGCTCTAATTCTTGAAATTGATTCATCAGTCTTATTTTCGACAGCCATTCCAATTATATTTTCAGAATCATCAATGCCTTTGATAAATTTTCTTCCAACACCAGGAATGTCGCTTAAAACAATCTTGTCACCAATTGAAATTGGACCAACAATTTTTGTTTTTACTCTTCCAACAAGTCCAACAGGAATGAATTTATTCATATTATACTCAACAAAATCTTTTCCTTCAGGAGCTTGTTCGCCACCTATCAAATGACCATATTCATCTGAATGAACACCAACACACATAGAAGGATTAGTGGCTTTAATATATTCTTCTTTATCTGAATTAGGATTTAAACCTATTATATCACCAGGTTCAGTATATTCTCCTCTTTCATAGAACTCTGCATAATCGTTCCAGACAGCATTGTAGACTTTAGTTGCATAAATAGAGCCATCATTGAATATTCCAACTTGACTATATCCAATATTTAAATTTTGATTATAATTTGCATCAGGACAATAGGTGAAATACATTTTATTATCTGTATATACACCCATTTCCCAACTTCCATCTACTGTTTTCATAGATGAGATAGCCGAATATCCTTGATATGCTGGTATTTTAATCAAAACTACATCTCTTCCATTAATCCAAGAAGTACTTGCTGGATTTTTAGTAATGACACCATTTATATTACCGCCACTTAAATTCAATTTATTTTTTTCAACATTTCCAATTCTTGTGTTCACATCGTTTAAGCTTGCCATTTCACACCTCCTTCTTAAATTAATATGTATTTATTTTAGTTCTTACCTTTTTTATATTTGGATCTAAATTTGTTTCAGTAGCAAAACCTACTATTGCAAACATATTATCTCCATTTTCAAAAATTCTACCTACTCCAGGTATATTTGAAGGAACAATTCTATCTCCTTTACGAATAGGACCTATTACTTTTGTTCTAACACGACCTATCATACCAACAGGAATAAAATGTTCTTTATTATATTCTTCATCATCAGCAACGCCACCGATTAACATACCGTATTCATCAGAATGTACACCAACAATATTTGAGTCTCCTTCTTCAGCAAGTTTATACATTTCTGTTTCAGTAGATTTATCTAAAGCAATTATATCTCCTGGTTCTGTTTTTAATTCAACAGGTTTTTCGAATCTTTCAGCATAGTCATTCCATACTGCATTAGTTATAGAATCACCTTGAAGCCATATTTTTTTCCAACCTCTTGGTGCACTTGCATTTCCACCAGAACCTCTAACATATAAATTATCTGTTCTCCAATCTCCAGCTAGTTGATAATACCATTCAGAACTATACCCAAGACTTAAAAGTGCGTGGTCATTTCCACTTGGTTTACCTGTTGCCGAAGAAGTTGAATATTTTGCTATTACTCCAACACCAAATGCAGAATTACATGTAGAAGTTGATTGATTCTGTAAAAAGGTATTAGAAACTTTAGTGTTTAAATTATTCTCAGTATTAGTAATTCTTGTTTCATGATTATTAACACTAGCCATTAATTCTCACCTCTTAAAATTTTAATTTCATTTTGCAATTCTTTTATAGCTTCTATAAGAAGCCCGACTACGTTACCATATGTTACAGCATAATAACCATCTTCTCTTTGGAATACAGATTCAGGTAATACTTCTAATAATTCTTGAGCTATTAAACCAGTAGTTCTTTTGTTATCTCCGTCTTTTAAAAAAGTGTAACCATTTAATTGATTTACTTTTTCTAAAGCATGATCTATTTTGATTATATCTTTTTTAAGTCTTCCATCAGAAGTAGTAATACAATCTGAACAAGTAACTGTTCCTGTAGCTTTTATTGTAGAGTTTACTGTTAATGCACCAGAAAGAGTTCCGCCACTTGAAGAAAGATATGGATGAGAATGTGCATCAGATTTATTGTTCCAAGTAGTTTTTTCTGTATCAGTAACAAATCTATGAGTTGCATCTTGTGTTACTTGTGTTGCAGGATGAGTATGAGAAGCCGCAGCATAAGAACCAGCTGGTTGTGCCCCTATATTGGCAGGAGTAATAGTTGCCCATGTATTATCATTTCTCAAGAAAATTTTGTTATTAGCACTTTGTGTAGCAGGTACATGATTTCCGTGTGATGAGTTTGCTTTTCCAGATAATTTATTATCAACTTCTGCTTTTGTATAAGCTCCAACGGCACCAGCAGTATGTGTATGATTAGAAGCAGAAGCTCCAACATTACTTGCGGTAATATTAAATGTTTTAGCAGAACTACCATCATAAGAACCCAAAGAAGTTCCATTTGCTTGAATTGTAATAGCAGTAGGATTCTTTAGAGAAGTTGGAAAATCAGTAATTTGTCCTTTTGTATGAGTGTGAGAACTAGGAGGATAATCATTTGGTTTGCCAGTAACTCCACTCCAAGGAACTTCTGTTGCACTTCCTGCAGTATAAACAGTATAACCTTCTTCAGTTGTTAATTTAGAAATATTAACAACAAAATACATTTTATTTGTAGCAGTTACTTTAACAGTATCACCTTGTTGAACTTGAGAAGAAGTTAATTTGAATCTTTCAGCATCATCAGCTACAACAATACATCTTTCCAATGCTCCAGCAGGTAATCTGGCGATATCAATAGTACCACTAGTTATTTTGCTGGCATCTAATGATGTAATTGTGCTATTTGAATGAGTGTGAGAGTCATTAGCAACAGTTGAGTTAATAGAAACATTTACAGAACCATCAAAATTTGTTGAACCAGATACATCACCTGTTAAACTAATTGTTCTAGGAGTTTTTAATTTATCAGCACTTGTTGAATTACCAACTATATCGCTAGTCATTACTTCTGCAAATAAATCATTTTGAAGAGGAATGTTTGTAGTAGTTTTAATAACTTTATAAAAACAATTAGTTTCTGCAACTAGAACAATATCATTTTCTAACAAGTAGGTATTAGCCTTTAATGATTCTATAGTTTTTTCTCTATACCAAGATTCTCTATCTCTTTTATTTTGTAAAATCAATTTTTATTTTCACCTACTTTTTTAAAAAAATATTACTTCAACATTAACAGGTGAAGTATAAGTTTGATTTAATATTATATTATTTTCTTCTATATTAATTGTAAAATGTTTTTGATGAACTAATTTTATTCCGTCTACAAATAACCATATTTTATTATTATTAGAAAACAATGTAGACATATTTTCTATAGAAATAGTATTTTGATTTTTAGGTAATTCCATTTCTATTATACTAATAGAAATATTTGTTGAAATTGTAATATCGTTAGTACCATCAAAAGGAACATTATTTATTTTAACTGGAGTTAATAATTTAGATGCAGATACTGCATTAGCATCTGCATCTAATTTTTTATTCCATGTTATCTTTTCGTCTTTTGTAACGAATTGATTTAAATTATCTTGGACTATCATTGTGGCTGGATGACTGAATGGATGAACATATTTATTTTCTTCTATCCAAGCTTTAATTTTTTCGTGATAACGTCCAAGATTCAAAAGATTTATCCAAGCCATTATTTGTTATCACCTTATTTAATTAAATTACTGGATTGAAAAGAGCATCTATTTGAGCATCTGATGCAGCTACAAATTTAGCATCTACAGCTTTGATTTGTGCGTCCAAAGCAGCCTTGTCTGTAGATTGAGTTTGAGATAAAGTATCTATTCTTTCATTTATTGTTGTATCAGCTGCTTTGTATGCAGCATCCATTTCAGCGATAGAAGCATTTATTGCAGAATCAGCAGCTTTATAAGCTGCATCCATAGCATTTACTTTATCATCGATTAGTTTGTCAGCAGCTTTATAAGCAGTTGTTAGTTTTCCTTCAGATGCAGTAATAGCTTCAGTAACTTTACCATCAGCTTCTGCTTTAGTATATTTATCTGCATAAACAGCTTTATCTGCATCAGAAACAAATCTATGAGATTCATCTTCAACAATCATTGTTGCAGCATGAGTTTCAGGATGAGCATAAGGAGCATGAGTACTAATTGTTCCATCTTCTGCAACTTGGATATTAGCACCAATTTTAACAGCTCCGATTTGAGTAGCACTTGCTTTAGGAAGTAAAGAACCATCTTTTAATCCAGCAATATCTACACCAGCTTTATTAAGAGCTTTTACCATGTCTTTTCCCATTAGTCCGTCTACAGATTCTGTAGCAACACCTGGTACTAATAAATCTCCTAATTCTTTCCATTCTTTAGTAGTTGATTCAAATATTACAAGAATATTTTTACCTTTTGCAGTAGGTTCATTTACAACTATTGCAAACCAACCATCTTGAGCTTCTTCAGCAGATGGTAAATCAGCAAGAGTTTCAAATGTTCCTTTGAATGCTAAACCACCAACGGCAGTTTTTAATTTTTCATCTGTTTGAGCTTTAGTATAAGTATCGTTCCATCTAGTTTTTTCAGCATCAGAAACGAATTTTTTTTCAGCAGTTTCAATAATTTCAGAAGGATCATGTGTATGTTCAGCAGAACCTTTTTGAATTAAAACTCCTCCGAATCCAATTTCATAAGAAGTAACTGTCTTTTTATTTTCATCAATAAATTTAACAGTTTCCCCAATATATTTTGTAGCACCACTTTTAGCAAATTCTTTTAACGCTTCAAGATCGTACCAAATTTCATTGCCATCAAGTGGAGCTCCGTATTGTCTTTTTATTTGTAGAGGGAATTCCATATATGCTTGATTTTTTATGATTGTGTCAGAAATTTCTCTTAATTGTTTAGCCATTATTTAAAAATCCTCCTATTAACCTAATGTTACCTTTAAAACTGCAGCTTTTCCATATGGTTCTGCAGGTTCAAATGTCCAAATATTATATTCTTTAGCAGTATATCCATTAGCACCTTCTACATTTACAGTAGATTTAACAAATGTACCAGTAACATCAGCATTAAGAGCTGTTTCATTTATTACTCTTGTTACTCCAGTTTTTCCAGCTATACAAGCAATAGCAACTCTTTGAGTTCCAGGAGCAACATTAATTGTTATTGTTCTAGCAGAATAAGCTCCGTTAGATTTAGTTAATCCTCTTACATAAGCTGAATCAACTTCAGGCTTTTCAGCAGTAGCACCATAGAAGAAATTTCTATATCCTGTATAAGCAGAAGTTTCTTGAGTTTTGCTTCCAGCGGCAATTTTAACTTCTGGTTCAGAAGGATTTTCAAGGTTAGTTATAGCTACAGCACCGTCTCCATGAGCAACAGTAACTTTATATTTTAATGAAGTGACAGTATTTGCTTCTGCTCCGTCTCCAATAATAAATCCAGCTCCATCGTTGTTATCTGTTCCGTTTGCTGTTGTAGCAACATTTTCTTTATTAAATGTAGTAGGTTGAGCGATTCTATCTACTTTGTAAGAAGTAGCAACTATTCCAGTAGCAGGGCCATAAGTGTAAGAACCAGCGGAAAGTTGAGCTGTTCCAAAAGTAGCAGTTTCAACTTTAGTTCCAACTTCTACAGCTCCTGCTCCTGATAGTGCAAAACCAGAAACTGCAGGATTAGCAGTAATTCTAGGTTGTTCTTCTTTAGAAACCATTCCTTCTAAAAATGCTTTTACAGATAATCCTTTTGCAGGAATTGTTACTGTACCATTTTGAGATTTAGTATAGTTTCCAATTTGAGCCCAGTTTCCAGCACCAATAAAGTCTTCTCTTAAAATAACTTTATCTGCATCTACATTACCAGTAATAGCTTCCCAATCAGTTTCTCCATAAGTATAAGAAGATTGTTCATATACTTTTTGATCTACAATAGTAGAGATTAAGAACACATCTCCTTTTCTAGGTTCAATGTCTGAATGAGCAACAAAGTATTCTTGAATTACATCAGAATCAGCTTTACTTAAATCAGCTTTATCAGCAGTAAAAACTCTTGCAGTATTGTTTTCGATTTTAGAATCAATTTCTGTTATTTTTTCACTAAGTTGAGCATCTGATTGAGTTTTATATCTTTGAAGATTTTTAAGTGTTACCCAAACGTTTTCTTCAACTTGAACTTCTTTTACTTGTTTTGACATTTAGTTCTCCTTTTTTATTTTTATTTATTAAATAGTGAATCGACATCTTGATCAGTTGCCGCTTTCATTTCATATAAACCATCTATGTCTTTATCTGTACCTAATCTATAAGGATCTAAGAATAAATCATCTATTTCTTTATCTGTAGCTTCTCTTTTAGGTAAATTTGTTACAGGAATGTTTTGTAAAATTAGAATATCAATGGGATATGAAAATGGATTTAAAATTGTTATTGAATTGGTTAAAAAGTCTACTGTATAATGAGTATTTAATGTTTGAAGGATTCCGTCAAAATAAACTTTTGCAGATCTATTTAAAACTAATTCTAAAGGTGGAACTATAATAATAGATTGGTTTTCTTTTACTTGAGTAGAATAAACTCCTTCTCTCCATTGCTCAATATATTTTTCAAAATCTTCTTTATAGAATTTAGAAATTTTATCTATCTCCAATCTAGTTTCTTCTATCCATTCAGGTAATTTATTTGTAATCTCATCTATAGATTCATTTTTTGTTTGAATTACTTCTTGGATAGATTCATCTTTAGCGTTTGTTATTTCATTTAAAGATTGTTCTTTAGAAGAATTTATTTGACTTAGAGAATTTTGTCTTAAATTATCTATTTCTTCAATAGAACTATTTTTTAAATCATCAATCTCTTTTAAAGATTCTTCAGTTTTAGTTTGAAGTTGTTGTAATCCGCCTTCTATTTGAGTTTGAATACTTTCATCAGGAATATCCTCTGTTACTATTACATCTATATCGTCAGGGAAACTTCTTTTCAAAGTAATAATTCTATGTAGAGGATCAACAGTATAATGTTTTTCTCTTACTTGAAGTATTCCATCTAAATATAGCTTTAATCTATTAGTAATAGTAAAATCGCCTTTTGGCAATTCTATTGTATTTTTTCCAGCAG
>ERZ791617.191-NODE-191-length-48140-cov-3.54574_pt1 | contig 48140 bp, 35 predicted proteins | sample MGYA00510272_ERZ791617 | MGnify/ENA primary metagenome ERZ791617 (study PRJEB30046, sample SAMN00715200) | human gut metagenome | study: EMG produced TPA metagenomics assembly of the A metagenome-wide association study of gut microbiota in type 2...
TCTGCCCGTGATGGGTCGGTCGGGGGATTTTTTATAAAGGTACAAATAATATAACGCACTGACAAATAATTAGTTAGCTATTTACTGAATATCCCTACATACATATTATAATATAGTTACCTATTATAGGTACTTATAAATATTATGCATATCTGTATTAATCATACTAACTTATTGTCTGAGAGATTTCTTGTACCATTGAGGAAATCCTTTGCTTCCATACGTCGCTTGCCGCTCAGCTGAACCGTAACAAGACTCAGCAGTTCATCCTTAGTATTTACATACAACACATTCTTTTCTGTACATAACGTTCCTATATCCCCTCTTGCCTTAAGACCTGTCTTCTCTGTCTTATAAACCTTAAGGACAGTTCGTTTACCATTACTGTCCTCCATTTCTGTCCATGAACCAGGATAAGGGGAGAGTCCACGGATGAAGTCATATATATTCTTTGCAGTCTGGTTCCAGTCTATGCGACATGTTTCCTTAAAAATCTTTGGAGCATGATGAAGTTCCGTATCTGCAACAATCATATCTTCCTGCGGTAAAGAGTCAACATGCCCGTCACCCTCTATAATCTTATCGATGGTCTTTAGAGCAAGACTGGCACCAAGATGCATCAAGCCGTCATAGACATTCTCCACATTATAGTCATCTTTTATCTCAAAAGGCTCCTGCATAATGATACGGCCTGTGTCGATATCATGGTCGAGGAAAAATGTTGTCACACCAGTCTGCTTCTCTCCGTTTATCACAGCCCAGTTTATAGGGGCAGCACCACGATACTGTGGGAGCAGGGCTGCATGAACATTAAAGGTACCGAAGCGTGGCATATCCCACACAACCTCCGGCAGCATTCTGAAAGCTACAACCACCTGCAGGTCGGCATTATAAGACTTCAGTTCTTCAAGGAAAGAAGGGTCCTTCATCTTTACCGGCTGCAACACCGGAAGATTATGCTCCAAAGCATACTGCTTTACAGCAGGAGGCTGAAGAGTGTCCTGGTGTCTACCCACCGGTTTGTCGGGTTGTGTCACAACAGCAACTACGTTATATCCCCCCTCTACAAGAGCCTGCAACGTGCCGACGGCAAACTCCGGAGTACCCATGAAAACTATTCTTAAATCATTTTTCGTCATCTGATAAATTCTTTATTTTAATATTCTATAGTTATGCTCTGACAGTCGGTGAAAGTTCTTCTACTGTTACATAATGTCATCCCTTCACAGCTGTCTCTATTCTGCGTTAACTACATCTTATTCTACAGTAACAGACTTAGCAAGATTCCTCGGCTGGTCAACATTGAGTCCCTTGAATACAGCCACATGGTAAGCCATAAGCTGAAGAGGAACGACAGACAGCAGTGGAGCAGTAGCTGGCAAAGTGGCAGGCACCTCAATAGTAGCCTCTGCAATCTTCTTGACAGCCTCGTCACCCTTGGTCACAACAGCAATGATTCTACCGTTGCGCGCCTTCACCTCCTCAATGTTACTCAGAATCTTTTTATATAGTTGATGATGAGTTGCAACAAAGATCACTGGCATGTTCTCATCGACAAGTGCGATAGGTCCGTGCTTCATCTCTGCAGCAGGATACCCCTCAGCATGGATATAGCTAATCTCCTTGAGCTTCAATGCTCCTTCGAGTGCCACGGGATAGTTAAAGCCTCTACCCATATACAAAGCATTACGAGCATAAGTGAGCGTACGGGAAATATCTTTTATCACACTGTCTGCCTTGAGTACCTCCTTCATCTTTTCCGGAATACGAGCCATCTCCTGTACATACTTTTCATATTCCACCTGCGAGATGCTGCCGAGTTCATGTGCCAAAGCAAGGGCAAAGAGGGTAAGCACCGTAACCTGCCCTGTGAATGCCTTTGTAGAAGCAACACCTATCTCCGGTCCGACATGGGTATAGATTCCAGTATCTGACGCACGGGCAATGCTGGAGCCTACCACATTGACTATTCCGAAACATAAAGCCCCCTTCTGCTTGGCGAGTTCAAAGGCAGCAAGAGTGTCAGCAGTCTCACCGCTCTGTGAGATGGCAATGACAACATCACCACTCATGATTACTGGCTTACGGTATCTGAACTCTGATGCATATTCCACCTCAACGGGTATCTGGCACCACTGCTCTATAAACTGTTTGCCTATCAAGCCGGCATGCCATGATGTACCACAAGCGACAATAATGAAACGCTTTGCACGGAGCAGTTTCTCACGATGCTGATTGATTGCACTAAGCACTATGCGCTTCTCTTTTGGCAAAAGTCTTCCTCTCATACAATCAGCAATACATCTTGGTTGGTCATAAATCTCTTTCAGCATGAAATGATCATAACCGCCTTTTTCAAGACTGTCGAGATTTATGTCCACCTCCTTTATCTTCGGGTCGATGTCTTCATTGTCAAGATTATGAATCTCCACTTTCTGACCGAGCTTCAATAATGCAACCTCACCATCGTTAAGATAAATCATCTGATTTGTATATTCCACAATCGGTAAGGCATCTGAAGCAAAGAAGAACTCCTTATAGTCTTCACCTATTCCTATAACCAACGGACTGGAGTTGCGAGCCACAACAATCTTGTCAGGAAAGTCCTTATCAATCACTGCTATGGCATAAGCTCCCGTCACACGACGCAAAGCAGAAACCACAGCACCCTCAAGATCCTTGTTGTACTCATCCTGTATAAACTGTATGAGCTGCACAAGCACTTCCGTATCAGTAGAACTCTTAAAGGTAAAGCCTTTTGATTCGAGAAATGTCTTCAGACTGGCATAGTTCTCTATAATACCATTATGCACCAAGGCAAGTTTTCCGTTCTGCGACACATGCGGATGAGCATTCAAACGTGAAGGTTCTCCATGTGTAGCCCAGCGTGTGTGCGCAATGCCTATCTCACCGGATGTATCCTTCGATTCGACAAGCTGCTCAAGATTACAGACCTTTCCTTTTTCCTTATATACACTAAGTTCACCGTCTTTCTTTAGAAGGGCAACTCCAGCAGAATCGTAACCACGATACTCCAGACGATGCAAGCCCTTTACCAGAATAGGGTATGCTTCTCTATATCCAATATATCCTACTATTCCACACATATTTCTATATTACTTTATACCTATTTATTATATAACATTATATCAAAATGTTAACCATTCCATCACTTCAGGAAGGAAACATTATACAAAGATAAAGATAATATTTAAAACAGCATAAAAAAATCAGTAATTTTCATTTTTCATGACTTCTGTTAAATACAAAACGCACGATAAGAAAATTCACTGGTATGGAAATACAATACACCGGTAATGGTGCGAAACGCTCCGGAACATTCAGATGAATGAAAATATTCAGAAGTACTATCTGCAGGAAATAATTTATAAGATGTGCCCCACAGAAGCCTATACCATTACGTGCCGACGTTTTCTTTCGGAAGGTAAAACGAGCCGACATGATATAGTTAAGCACAAAACTGACAATATAACCTATAGTGAAGGCTACTGAAGTATTGATGAATGTCATCAGTACATAATATACAAGATAATGAACCAGAGTGGCAACACATCCTGTCACGCCGAACCTCAGTATCTCAGATATAGTCTTTTTTTCCAACATAGTCTCTCTTTCTGTATTTACGAAAAACGTTTTGTTCCAGTAAAAGAACAAAACGTTTTTATATTTAGTATAATGATTATCTTGACCACCAATGCTTCTTCTTCGGAGGAGCCTGATTAATGCTTGTGAGGATGCTTTCTTTCAGTACCTGTCTGTAGCTCTTTCCTGTTTTCACCATCTGATAAATAAGCCCCCACTCCGGCAGTCCGCCTACGTTACGGTCGTCAATAAACATGTCTGCCTTTATCTTTCTGCTGAAATGATTATTGTTGTTCGTTCCGTCCTCTTCGGGATAATCCTTGTTGACAGCATAAAACTCAACACCCCTTTTGCGACACCATTCTACGGCATCATCAAGAAGTTTGCCCTCGCGGACCGACCATAATATCAGTTTATGACGGTCCGCAATAAGAGCCTTCAATGTATCTGTGGCAAAAGGTATCTCCTCACCAATTTCCGGATACATATGTTCAACGATTGTTCCGTCGAAATCTATAGCAATAGTCATTTAAACTTTATTTTAATTTTAAAGAATTATCGTTGGCGTTTCCATATTTGTTACCGTATGTACCGTAACTTGTATAGTTGCCATACTTTGAATATGAGCCATAGTTTCTGTATCTGCCATACTTGCCCACACCATAGTAGTAACCATACTTCTTCTTTGACATATCAATACCATTGATTACAATAGCCATATTCTTTAGCTTCTTCTCTGCCTTGAACATGTTAATAGCATTGAAAGCTGCCTTCGGAGTATAGTCGGCACGACACATGAATACTGTTGCATCAACGAGCTTACCTATCTGGAGTGTATCCGTAACAAGTCCTACAGGAGCCGTATCTACAAGGATATAGTCATAATTCTCCTTCAACAGATTAAGGACTTTCTCCAAAGACGGACGTGTCACAATTTCACCTGGGTTTGGTGGAATAGGACCTGCCATAAGCAGGTCAAGGTTCTTGTTGATCTCTGAAGGCAGAATTTCTTTCTGCACGTCATTCCACGTAGGATCGTCCTTTACCAACAGCTTGGTAATACCTGTATGGTGGTTGTCTATCTCAAACAACTCGGCAAGACGAGGCTTACGGATGTCAAGACCGACGAGTACTACCTTCTTTCCAAGAAGAGCGAAACTGATAGCAAGGTTGGCAGCGTTGAAGGTCTTACCCTCACCCGACGTTGACGAAGTGAACATTACCACCTTATCTTCCGGCTTCATCATGAACTGTAGGTTGGTACGCATAGAACGGAAAATCTCCTCCATCTGGTTGTTCTCATTCTCATGCACAACAATGTCTGCACGTGTCTTTGCTGCTTCATTGGCAACAGCCACATCTGCAATGATTGGAATGTCTGTAAGAGACTCAACATCATCATGTCCTTCAATACGATAACGGAAGAACTGCAACAGATACAATACGAGAGAAGGTATTGCAATACCAAGGATAAGACCCAGCAACAAGATAATATTCGTCTTAGGACTTACCTTTCCTACATACTGTGGAAGTTCCACGAGCTTACCCTTATCAGCTGTTGCGGCAAGAGAAATAGAGTTTTCCTCACGCTTCTGAAGCAGCATCAGATAAAGACCTGACTTTACTTCCTGCTGACGTCCTATCTGTGTAAGAATCCTCTCCTGCTCTGGAGTTCTTGAAACCTCCTGATTATACTGTCCGTACTGTGAAGCAACGGCATTTCTCTGTATTTCAAGATTTCTCTTTGCCTGACTCAAAGCCATGCGGATACTTGAATTCATGTCCTTCAACTGTGAAGTAAGCTCTTCCACAACAGGAGAGCTCTCTGATGCAGTACGCAGCAAACGGTTACGCTCAAGCGCCACCTTATTATAATCATTAATCAATGAGATAGAAGCCTCATCACGAAGTCCGATATTTGAAGGCAGCACCTGATATTTGTTTCCTGGACGCTCTGCAAACTGAATCAGACTGTTTATCAGAGAAATTTGTGTAGCTGCCTCATTGAGCTTCTGCTCGTATGACGAAAGGTTTGTAACACTTTCCTTAGCATCAACTTTCAGTTCAACAAGACGGTTGCGCTTCTTATAGTTTTCAAGCTGTCCCTCCGTAGAGTTCAACTCTGAATTGATCTTTTCAAGACGATCATTTACGAAAGCCTCTGTACGTATTGCTATCTCGTTCTTGTCTTCATTAGCCTGACGGTTATAGCAGATTACGAGTTGGCGAAGATAATCGATACCGCGCTGTATATTCTTGTCGTTCAGCTGCATATTCAGTGTTGTTGAAGTCTTGCTTGTCTGTTCAAGCGACAAAGCACTGCTATACTGTGCTGCCATCATCATCGGCGAAACGATAACAACCTTCATTACATCACCATCCTTCATGCGTGTCTTGCCACTTGTAAAGAACAGTGTTCCAGCCTTGGTCATTATAGTAGCAGGAATTCCTGCGAGGGTCTTTTCAAACTTGAACGGACCTTCCACAGTAGTCTCATCTACAGAGACATAGTATTTACCTTTAACGATATACTTGTTTTCATCCCTCTCTATAGACATAGAAATCGGAGCATTGAGCTTTTCAAGATGAGCAGCATCAACATCCACGTTTATAGGTTGGTTCTTATATAGGATAACGTTTTTCACGCGTCCTTTCTTCCAATATGAAGTATATAGCTTGAGGTCTCTGACTGCCTCTGCAGCAAGAGTTCTCGTATTCAAAATCTCTATCTCATTGTCAACGCCATAGTTACTGCTGATGATTCCGAAATCCACCATACCGCTGATAGCGTCTTTCGCACTTGCACTCTTATTATTACTGTCATCCTTAATAAGAAGTTTTGCAGATGTTGCATATACCGGTGACTTATATCTCAGATAAAGATATGAGCAACCAAGACAGATTATTATCGACAAGACAAACCATTTCCAGTTAAGGATAAAGATTGTGTATAGTTTCTGAAAATTAAACGAACTCTGCTCAGAATCTTCCTCTACAGCATAGATGTTTTTCTGTTGTACGTCAGTCATATTTGTTTTTATTAGTTTCTTACTTTTTACACTCTAAAAGACTCATCAGATACTTTCCGTAGTCGTTCTTCAACATAGGTGTTGCGACCTCCTTCAGCTTTTCATCTGAAATCCATCCTTTCTTATATGCAATTTCTTCAAGACACGCCACTTTCAGACCCTGTCGCTTTTCTATTACCTCTATAAAAGTACTTGCCTCCGATAGACTGTCGTGAGTACCAGTATCGAGCCATGCAAAACCACGTTGCAGAGTCTGCACCTTCAAGTCTCCACGCTTCAGATACTCCTGGTTCACGGTTGTAATCTCCAACTCGCCTCTTGCACTCGGCTTGATGTTCTTTGCTATTTCCACAACATCATTAGGATAGAAATAAAGTCCGACTACAGCATAATTGCTCTTCGGATGCTCCGGTTTTTCTTCTATGCTAAGGCAATTGCCGTTCTCATCAAACTCAGCCACGCCATATCTCTCCGGATCGTTTACATAATATCCAAAGACTGTAGCCTTGCGGTTCTTCTCTGCAGTAGCAACACTCTCACGAAGCAAACCTGTAAAACCCGAACCATAGAATATGTTATCTCCAAGAACAAGGCACACATCATCATCACCGATAAACTTCTCTCCTATGATAAATGCCTGAGCCAATCCATCCGGAGAGGGCTGTTCTGCATATTCAAAACGAACACCGAAGTCAGAACCGTCACCAAGCAGACGCTTGAAGCCCGGCAGGTCATACGGTGTTGATATAATCAGGATTTCCTTTATTCCCGCCAGCATAAGCACTGAAACAGGATAGTAAATCATAGGTTTATCAAAAATAGGTATAAGTTGCTTACTTATGCCCTTTGTTATTGGATAAAGGCGAGTTCCCGAACCGCCTGCAAGCACAATTCCCTTCATTTTTATTCGCGAATAATAATAATTTTAAAAAGTCGTTTTAGCTAAATCGTATAAAGCATATTACCGGACATTGCCGACTAATGCAATAAAACACGGTTGCAAAGGTAATAATAAAAATTACATTATTCAATTTTTATTTTGTTTTTTAATATAAAAGGCTTACTTTTGCATTACAAATTAAATATAAGGACATAATTTAAAATTATAATGGGAATTTTTAGCAAGCTCTTTGGGCATAAAAATAACGAAGAAACAAAAATCGGCGGCATGGAAGATTACATGACTCTCATCCGCGTTTATTTTCAGGCTGCAATAGCAGAAAAAGTAGGAATCACGAATCTGGCAGCACTGCCGGACCTGCGACAGTTCAAGACATCTCTCCACGTTCCGACCGTTAATAATAAATTAGGTGTAGGAGAAAAAGCAAGATGCAAGAAGATGCTCAAGGACCTATACGGAACGGAAGACATATTCTTCAAGGAGATAGACCAGAGCATCAGAAAGAACTGTTCCAAGATACAGGACGTGCAAATCTATCTTATACAATTCCAGAACTACACACAGAACCTCATGATGCTTACCGGCAATCTCATGAAGTTCAAGCTGCGCTTGCCGTCATTCTTCAGGAAAGCACTTTATACAATGACCGAAAAGACCATCAACGACATCTTCAACAAGAACGATTTCAACGATGCAAGTGCTATGAAATCCGTTGTTGAGATAAGACAATACAACAAGCGTCTTGGCTTCAGTCAGAAGTGGACAACAGACTTCGTTTATCAGGTCGTAATGCTCGCAAAGAAGGAGAAAGCACCTAAAAACGAAGATTAAACATATCTTTTAAGGTATTATTATTTGGCAATTTAATAAAAAAAGATTAAATTTGTCGCAAAAATATTTCTGATGACTGAAAACGACAAAATATTAACACTGTTTACCACCCGTATCAGACAGATGATTCTCCAATACAAAGAAACAAAAAAGGAGAATGCTGAACTGTACGAAATGGTGGATGCTCGCGACAACGAGATTAAGCAGCTTAAGCAACAGCTCGAACAGGCTCAGAATGATTACAAGAGTTTAAAGACTGCACGCATGCTGGAAATAGGCGACGGAGACATTGAGGAATCAAAGAGGAAAATCGCCTCCATGATACGTGACGTCAATAAATGTATCACACTGTTAAGTGGAAAATAATCAGAGTGATGGCAGGAGAAAAAGAAAAACTACATATAAGATTGCACATCTATGATACTGACATGCCAGTCGTTATCGACAGAGACGACGAGTTCATGTATCGTGAAGCTGCAAAAGATATCAACGAAGCAGTAAACGCCTATTCCGAAATCTTCAAAGGAAAGAAGAGCGACAAGGAAATTCTATATATGGCACTCATTGATATCGCTTATAACTATGAGGTGGAGAAGTCTAAAAATGACACTACACCTGTCACCGATATTCTCTCTAAAATCACAAACGAAATCGAAGAAACTCTGAATGAGTAATCTCCGACTTTCCACGTTTTACAGATTTACATTATTATAAAGAGAGAATATTAACTAAAAACAATAACAAATGATAGAATCAGTAATCGCTGTAGTCGCCCTCATAATCGGTGGACTCTGCGGATATTTCGTTTTCCGATATGTTATAAACGGAAAATACAAAGCCCTAATGGATACTGCACAAAAAGATGCGGAAGTATTGAAAGAAAAGAAGATGCTTGAGGTTAAGGAGAAATTCCTCAACAAAAAAGCAGAGCTCGAAAAGGAGATACAAAGCCGCAACCAGCGTATCCAGCAAAGTGAAAACAAACTCAAGCAGCGCGAAATCAGCCTGAACCAGCGTCAGGAAGATATGGGACGCCGTAAGCAAGAGGTGGAACAGCAGCAGCAGCGCATCGACAACGAGAAGAAATTGCTGCAGCTGAAGTCTGACGAACTTGAAAAGATGCAGCAAAAAGAGCGTGAGAAGCTTGAGGAGCTGTCTGGTCTAAGTGCAGAAGAAGCAAAGACAAGACTGGTGGAGAGCATGAAGGACGAGGCTCGTACCGCTGCTGCAAGCTACGTCAACGAAATTATGGACGAGGCAAAACTTAATGCTAACTCACAGGCAAAGAAAATTGTAATACAAACCATACAGCGCGTAGCTACAGAAACTGCCATTGAGAACTCTGTAAGCGTATTCCACATCGACAACGATGAGGTGAAAGGAAGAATCATCGGTAGAGAAGGAAGAAACATCAGAGCACTGGAAGCAGCAACAGGAGTGGAAATCGTTGTTGACGATACACCGGAAGCTATCGTAATATCTGCCTTCGACCCAATCCGCCGCGAGGTGTGCAGATTGGCATTGCATCAGCTTGTCGCTGACGGACGTATTCATCCGGCACGTATCGAAGAGGTTGTGGCAAAGGTAAAGAAGCAGCTTGAGAACGAGATTATAGAAACCGGCAAGCGTACTGCTATCGACCTCGGTATCCATGGTCTGCACCCTGAACTTATCAGAATTGTCGGTAAGATGAAATACCGCTCTTCATATGGTCAGAACCTGCTTCAGCACGCAAGAGAGACAGCTAACCTATGTGCTGTGATGGCTTCTGAACTCGGACTCAACCCTAAGAAAGCCAAGCGTGCCGGTCTGTTGCACGATATAGGTAAGGTGCCGGACGAGGAGAGCGAGTTGCCACACGCTCTGTATGGAGCCAAGATTGCAGAGAAATACAAAGAGAAACCGGACATCTGCAACGCCATTGGCGCTCACCACGACGAGATGGAAATGAACACACTGCTCGCTCCTATCGTACAGGTTTGCGATGCTATCTCTGGAGCACGTCCTGGAGCACGCCGCGAAATTGTAGAGGCTTACATCAAGCGTCTGAATGATCTTGAGGCTATCGCAATGAGCTATCCAGGCGTAACAAAGACTTACGCTATCCAGGCTGGTCGCGAGCTTCGCGTGATTGTCGGTGCCGACAAGATGGATGACAAAGAATCTGAGGCTTTATCAAACGACATTGCGACAAAGATTCAGAACGAGATGACCTATCCTGGACAGGTTAAGATTACGGTAATCCGCGAAACTCGTTCTATCGCATACGCAAAATAAGAACAAAAACAGAATATATATCTGATTCAAAGGCAAGCCTACATCACAGGCTTGCCTTTTTTATTATATGGTAACAGACACAAATAAAACAAGCTGTACAAACACCTTAAAAACGAAAGTCACCGAGTTTCTTCAAGAAAGTTACCGAGTTTCTATTAGAAAGTTACCGAATTTCTATTAGAAAGTTACCGAATTTCGTTTTGAAGAAAAACCATCTAAAAAAAGAAAGTTACCGAATTTCTCCAAGAAAGTTACCGAATTTCTATGCGAAAGTTACGTAATTTCTAAAAGTAAACAAATAAATCCTTCTCAAAAAAGCAATCATTAATTTGCAATTGATACAGGAAACCATTAATTTTGCAAAGAGTAAAAAGAAACAAGACTATGCCACTAAGAATACCAGACAAATTACCGGCAATAGATATTCTGAAAAAAGAGAATATATTCGTAATGGACGATACACGTGCACACACACAGGATATCCGTCCGTTGAAGATTGTGATTCTCAACCTCATGCCTTTGAAAATAACGACAGAGACCGACCTCATACGTCTATTGTCAAATACACCGCTGCAGATTGACATCACATTTATGAAGCTGAAAAGCCATACGCCAAAGAACACTCCTATTGAACACATGATGATGTTCTACAAGGACTTTGACGAAATAAAAGAGCAGAAATATGACGGCATGATAATAACAGGGGCTCCTGTAGAAACATACGACTACGAAGATGTAGGCTATTGGAACGAGATTACAAAAATCTTCGATTGGGCAAAATCGCACATCACAAGTACATTATATATATGTTGGGCAGCACAGGCTGGTCTGTACCACCACTATGGTATACCTAAATATGGTCTTAAGAAAAAGATGTTCGGAATATTCGAGCAACATTGCCTTGACCCCTTCCTGCCTATTTTCAGAGGATTCGACGACATCTTCTTTATGCCACACAGCAGACATACAGAAATTAGAAAAGCGGATATACTGAAAGACAAGCGACTCACGCTCATCGCTGAATCGGAAGAAAGCGGAGTAAGCATCGTAATGGCAAACGGCGGAAGGGAGTTCTTCATCACCGGACACCTGGAATATGCGCCCAACACTCTCGACCAGGAATATAAAAGAGACCTCGGCAAAAGAGATGATGTGGATATGCCAAAGAACTATTACAAAGATGACAACCCGGACAACAATCCTGTAGTAAGATGGAGGGCTCATGCCAACCTGTTCTTTACCAATTGGATAAACTACTATGTTTACCAGGAGACTCCGTTCGACATTAACTTGATAAAATAAAAAACAAAAATGAGATACTTGGAACTTCTTGCTCCTGCGAAGAATATGGAATGTGGCATTGCTGCTATAGACAGCGGTGCTGATGCCGTATATATTGGAGCTGACCGATTTGGAGCAAGACAGTCTGCAGGAAATTCTATCACAGACATTGCTGCCCTGACTGAATATGCACATAAATTCGGATGCAAGGTTTTTGTTACGGTAAACACCATTATCTATGACAACGAACTTGACAGCACCCAAGACCTCATCAACGAACTGGGGAAGATTGGTGTTGACGCCATCCTTGTTCAGGACATGGGACTGCTGAAGCTATCCCTGCCCGAAGGCGTTGCCCTGCACGCAAGCACACAGACCGACAACAGAACCGCCGACAAAGTGAAACGGCTCTCGGCTCTCGGTTTCGAGAGAGTCGTTCTTGCCCGCGAGACATCGCTCGACGAAATCTGCGAGATACACAAGTCTGCTCCCGATACGGAACTGGAAGCTTTCGTACATGGTGCCTTGTGCGTCAGCTATTCCGGAGTATGCTATGCGTCGGAATACTGCTTCGGAAGAAGTGCCAACAGAGGAGCCTGCGCACAGTTCTGCCGACTGAAATTCGACTTGCTCGACAATGAAGGCAGCGTCATCAAGGAAGGACTGCATTTCCTCTCCCTAAAAGACATGTGCAGAATCGAGTCTTTGGAAAAGCTTGCTGATGCAGGAGTTACGTCATTCAAGATTGAAGGAAGACTGAAAGACATCAACTATGTCAGAAACGTGACGGCTGCCTATAGCAGAAAACTCAACGAGATAGTATCCCGAAGACCTAAGGAATACCAAAGGGCATCGTTGGGTGACGCCAACATAACATTTACCCCGAACCTCAAAAAGACATTCAACCGCGGCTTTACGGAGTACTTCCTCTACGGAAGGAAAAGCAATATCGCCTCTTTCTATACCCCTAAGGCAATGGGCGAATACGTGGGGAAGGTAAAGGAAGTAAGAGGCAGCTCCTTCAATGTGGCTGGTACTGCAAACTTCGCCAACGGCGATGGTCTGTGCTTTATCAATAGCAGGAACGAACTTGAAGGCTTCCGCATCAACAGAGCGGAAGGCAACCGTCTGTTCCCTCTGAAGATTCCTAAAGAACTGAAATGCGGCACCGTCCTATACAGGAACAACGACCAGTGCTTTGAAAAGGAACTGAACAGCAGCAAGGAACAAAGAAAAATTCCCGTTGATATTACTCTACAAGCGACAGAGGACAATATCTCCATTACGGCATCCGTAAAGGATACCGACTTGAAGGCATCTGTCTGTCAGGACATCAAACTCGAAAAAGCGAAAAGTCCGCAAAGAGACAACATCCTCAGACAGTTGGCAAAACTCGGAAATACCGTCTTCAAAGCAGATAAAGTAAGCATTGAGCCTGAGGATTTCCAATGGTTCATACCCAACAGCCTGCTCTCTGAAACGAGAAGAAGCTGCATGGAGCAACTCGAAGAAAGCATTAAAGCTGCCAAAGACATCCACCATACGGCACGCTCCCACGAAAATGACCCAGCGACGAAAGGCTCGCAAAACAGGTATCCTATGCCATATATGTATAACATAGCGAACCACTTGGCAGAGAAATTCTACGAAGAGGAAGGAATCAAGCCTGTCCGTCCTGCCTTTGAAATAAAGAAGCCGCAGGCTCCTATGATCATGCAATGCAGATACTGTCTACGATATGAGATGGGGCAATGCAAGAAACTTACAGACAAAGCGAATCTTCTGAAAGACCCATTGCGCCTCAGACTACCTGACGGTAAGACATTCAGACTCGAATTTGACTGCGCCCACTGCATGATGAACATCTACGCAGAGGAATAAACAGAATTATCTTATATACAAAAAGACTGATGTTAAGAGATAAGAGATTTGTACTTATGCTTACAGCAACAATGCTTTTAAGCATCATACTCACAAGTTGCTATCATAAACGGACATTCAAAGCCAGCACCCATGCTGATACTATTGAATATTCGGAGAAGCAACTTGACTCTCTACAGTTTGCACATACCCACCACTACTCTCAGAACTTCAACTTCATAATAAAGTCCGACTCCATCATCCTGCTGAAGGAACAGCCGGAGGAATTTCTCAGCGGACTGCCCACAGATACCGTATGCTTGAGGTATGGAGAACGGGTAGCTGTTGCCGACATAAGGATTCTGCCTTCCGATCCCGTTGATTCCGTATGGGTGCAAATAGCGCGCGACCAGTATACTTTCGGATGGTCAAGAGAGAAATCCCTCCTGCCACATGTGGTACCTGACGATCCCATATCGGAGTTCATCTCCATCTTCTCCGACACCCATCTTATAATAACTCTCATCATAACGAGCATAATATCAGCGATGTACCTCTTGCGCAAACTGTTCAAGAGGAATGCCAAGATAGTGTTGTTCAACGATATCAGTTCATTCTACCCTACCCTGCTCATACTTGTAGTTGCCACGTCAGCCACATTCTATGCAAGCATGCAGCTCTTTGCTGCCGACAAATGGCACAACTTCTATTTCCATCCTACGCTGAATCCGTTTTCCGTCTCCCCTCTGCTCGCCATCTTCCTCTCGTCGGTATGGTCAATGCTGATAATATCAATAGCGGCAATAGATGAAGTAAGGCGCACCCTGCCGTTCGGTGAGGCAATACTGTATCTATGCGGTCTGTGCGGCATCTGCGCACTATGCTACATCATTTTCAGCATCACCACCTTATATTATATAGGCTATCCACTACTTGCAGCATTTTATTATTATGCTTTCAGACAATATTTCTACCATACAAGAACACCGTTCGTATGCGGAAAATGCGGAGCAAGGATGCACAAGAAGGGCATCTGCCCTATATGTGGAGCCATAAACGAGTAAAATCATAATAAATGATGATTGTCAGAAAACATAAAAGCGGGTACCTTTGCACCCATGAAACATTTTAGCAAAATACTTTTGGCAACAAGTGGATATATCGTTTTACCACTTTATTCGTTTTCAGGAAACATCAATGAGAATCATTCCATCCCGGACAACATGGCAAAGACATACGTCAGCCTGTCTGACTCTTCAAGGATTTTCAACCTTGATGAAGTAGTTGTCGTATCGCAACCAAAGGAGAGTACATACCTACGTCAGCAGCCTTTGGCTTCAAGCATCTTCACGTCAAGCGAAACTGGCAAGCTTGCAGTCCGCAACATCTGCGACTTGTCTTCTTTCGTGCCGTCATTCCAGATGCCGTCATATGGCTCCCGCCTCACCTCTTCAATGTATATCCGAGGCATCGGTTCAAGAGTCAACAACCCTGCCGTAGGCATATATTCCGACGGAATGCCATTGCTTAGCAAGAGTGCATATAACTTCCATATATATCAGATTGACAGAATCGACGTGCTCCGCGGTCCGCAAAGCACGCTCTATGGCATGAACACGGAGGGCGGTCTAGTCAGGGTGTATTCCAAAAATCCATTCACCAACAAAGGCACCGACCTGCATATTGGCGTAGGCAACCACTTCTACCGCAACATGGAGATTGCCAACTATTCAAAGCTCAGCCATAACACCGCAATGTCTGTTGCCGCTTTCTATAACGGACAGAACGGATTCTTCCGCAACAGCACAACGGGCAAACGAGCTGATGCATACAATGAGGCTGGTGGTAAGATAAGAATAGTAAATCAGTATTCCAACAAACTGACGTATGACTTCATCGCAGACTACCAATACGTTAACCAGAACGCTTTCCCTTACGGCATGCTGGACCTTAGCACCAACAAGACGGCTTCGCCTTCAACAAACAGAGAAAGCGGATACCGCAGAAACATGCTCAACTCTGCTTTCAATATAAGATACACTCTTCCCGGCATAACTCTCAATTCTACAACCAGTTATCAGTTCCTGTCCGACAGAATGAATATGGATCAGGACTATACTGCTCTTGACTTCATGCACCTCTCGCAGAAGCAGTTGCAAAACGGTGTGACACAGGAGTTTGCCGCAAAGGGCAAACTGAAGAATTGGAAACATACGAGTGGTTTATATGGTTCTTTCCAATGGTTGCGCACCGATGCACCCGTATTCTTCGACCAAGACTTCACCAATGCCATGGGACAGACTATACAGTCTGCCATGTACAACGCTATGGTTGGTGCCATGTCACAGAAATTCATGAACATACCAGGTATGACGGAAGACGGAGCAAAGGCTATGGCTGCACAAGCTATTGAGAGAGCAGGAGGGGTAAGCGTCAACTCCCTGTCGATGAGCGTGCCCGGACTGTTCCATACTCCGCAATTCAACCTCGGAGTATTTCACGAATCGTCTTTCGACCTCACCAACAGACTATCTATGACTATCGGACTGCGCTACGATTACAATCATGTGAAAATTGGATATTCAACAAGTGCATTGATGAATACTACTGTAAATGTAATGGGCATGGAGGCATCAAGCCGCTTGCGCTCTATCTTGTCACATGATACATGCAACAGTTTCAATCAGGTGTTGCCGAAGCTTGCCTTCACATGGAAGCTGTCAGACAACGGAAGCAACATATATGCCTTGGTAAACAAAGGCTACCGTTCGGGAGGCTTCAACATTCAGATGTTTTCCGACATCCTGCAGTCTGAACTGCGTGCCAACAGCAATGAAGCCATGCGCAGCGACTACGACATTCCACATACCAATGAGGATTACGCCAAGATAAACTCTACAATATCATACAAACCGGAATTCAGCTGGAACTATGAGATTGGAACTCATCTCAACCTCTTCAACAATACGGTGCAGGCTGATTTCGCTGCATATTACATGAAGATCCGCAACCAGCAACTCTCTGTAATGGCAGGCACTTACGGCTTCGGAAGAATGATGGTGAATGCAGGCAGAAGCCACAGCTGCGGACTTGAAGCATCGCTCCGCGGCAATGCCTTCAGCAACAATCTGTCATGGAGCCTTACATACAGCTATACCAGATCGGTATTCGACAGATATTCAGAGGATGTCAACGGCACGACAGTTGACTATGCCGACAACTACGTTCCGTTTATCCCACAGCACACCCTAAGTGCTGCTGCCGACTGGACGTTCGCTCTCTCTGACGGTTGTATAAAATCCATAGTCGTTGGTGCCAACACCACTATGCAGGGCAAGATTTACTGGGACGAAGCAAACACCTTCAGTCAGAAAGTTTATGCCTTGGTGGGTGCACATGCTGACATAAACCTCAAGCGACTGACTATCTCTCTTTGGGGTAAAAACATAACAGACACCCACTATAACAGCTTTGCCTTCAGCAGCAATGCCACGGGCAAGAAGATGTATCTTGCAGAACGCGGCATGCCTCTGCAGATGGGTGTTGATTTGAAAGTACACTTCTAACGTTCACCATTTCCAGCGTTTCGGATTGGCAATCATCACTATTTCTTTTTGTCTGCCTTGGCATCGAATCTGTATGAGAAGGTTAGATTGGCGTAGTGGTGGATATAGTTTTCGGCTGATTCGAAACGCTGGAATGCTGTATATTTGCTGTTATAATAAATGTCTTTGTTGAAGATATCATCTACATACAGCGACAGACGGCATTTGTTCTTGCAGAAACTGTAATCTACGCTCAACGATGAGATAAGCCTGTGTCCGTTCATTTCCGATGCAGCATAATCAGAACGGAAATGATCGGCAACCTCCGCTATCACTTGGAAAGGTTCGAGCTTCAACATAGCTATCACACCTAATCTATTATATAAAGGATGCATGTTGTATGAAGCGTCATCATAGCGGTAGCGATTCCATTGCATACGGTCGTACAAAGACAGCTGCAGCGTCTTTGTCTCGTACGTTAAATCAAAGTCTTCATCTATACCAACACTTTTCTGATGATTCAAGGCTGGAACAGTATTAGGGTCGTTGTTGTCTACTATCGTCAGGAAGCCATACGACTGTGACGCCTGTACCGACAGCTTGTTCATCAACCTGAAACACACACCTATTCCTTGGTCGTAGTCAAGTCCGAATTTCCATGAGCCACCACCTTTCACGTTCATTGGCTTCGACTCGTATACTCCTGTTGTTGAGTTATAGCTATAGAGCGTGGCAAGCGGATTGATATCCTTTGTATACGACGCACTCAGTCCGAGCACTATCTGCTTGCGCAGCCACATACGATGATAACTGTATTTGGTAGTGTAGCTGTGTGATTTGCGCAGGAAGGGATTACCAACCGAAATAGAAAGCGGATTGATGGTGTTACGGTAGCCGAGAGTGCTCACGAGGTCAGGCACCGTGGTATTATAGGCAAAGGAGAAATCCATATTACGCACACGACTCATCTTCCATTTCAGGAATATCGACGGTTCGTAGGTATAACTTGTGCGCACGGCGGCTGTGTCGAGCTGTCCATAATGGTAGTTTGCTTTCTCACGATATACGTTCCAGTTGAACTTTGGCATAATCATGAAAGACTTCACTGGCTTTATCGTTGACTTCAGAGTGAAGCTGTTTTTCCATTTGTGCATCAGGTTACCCATGGCGTTGGCAAGGTCTGGTGTTGTCGGCATACCTCCTACTATATTCTCTTCGCTGTTGTCGGTATATATGTCGCGAACGGTTCTGGTACGCGAATATGTCACGTTGTCGGATATGTCCAGATACACCTTACTGTTCAGCCAGTATTCCAGTTCGGCACCAAGTTGTGTGCTGAGGTCATGATTGTTACGGTCGTAATACTGCCATACCGTTTCTGTTCTGTTCTCTCTGAGATATTCCAGACTGCGGTTGATGTGTGTGTCTTCGTCGGCTCCGCTTATATTGGTGTTGCCTTGCAGAGTGAACGAACCTTTCTTGCCAAAGAAGTGTTCCCATGAGTAGTCCATGTTCAGACTGCGTGTCTGCTTGTCGCCCGTCTGATAATAGCGGTTACGGGTTATCAGTCGGTCATAGAGTGCATCGCCTGACTTTGCAGCAAAGGCTGCATCGATAGTGTGGTATTCAAACTTGTCCGGCTCGTAGCCATACGATGCTCCTTTATCTTCGCTGATGTTATAGCCTTTCTCGTAAGTCGCCTTCACATTCAGGCTTATACTGTTCAGCGAATCGGTGTAGGCAAAGAGTTGTGCCTGCAACTGTGGAGAGAGATTATGCGCATAGCGGTAGTTGTCTGCTACGCTGAACGTGCGCTCCTTATCGGGGAAGAAGGTCTCGGTAGACTGCCAGCTTGTGTTCCATCCGTCGCTGTGGCCCATGCTGGCGCTTATGTCGAAGCTATTGTTGTCATAGGGGTCTGTGCCCTCGGTTTCCCAGTTGTGCTGGTAGTTATAGGAGCCATACTGACTCTTGCCATCGCCGTCGATATTGCGATTCATGCTTTGACTCATGGTGCGGTCGATATAGCGGTTGGTGTTGTTTGCCTGACCATATATAAGCTGTGGGTCATGGTCGCTCAGTTTGCTTGCCCTGACGCTGAACATATACCGCTTGTCGGTCTGGTATTGTGCTTCTGCCTCTCCATACCATTTGTCAAGGAATCCCGGTTTCACCTGTATGTCGAGCACATGGTCTTCCTCTCCGTCATCGTTGCCCGTATGGCGTGCCAGCTCCGACTTACGGTCGTAGAGCTTCAGCTTGCTTGCCACTTCTGCCGGCAGCTCACTTATTATCTGACTGCCGCCGAACACGTCCTTGCCGTTCATCATCAGGCGTATGGGCTTGTCATTCCAGAAGAGTTTGCCGTCACGGTTTTCCACTCCCGGCAGTTTCTTTATCAGTTCTGCAAGGCGTGCTCCTTCCTTCAGTTTGAAAGCCTCGGGGTTAAACACAATGGTGTCGCCCACCATAGTGATGCGGGGCATCTTGGCTGTCACTTTAACTTCCTGCAGCATGAGTGCCGTGGGTAGCAGCTTGATAATGCCAAGGTCGGTAGTATCTTTCACCTCGCTGCCATAGGAATAGTCCACCTTGCGGAGGTTCTTGTAGCCTATCATGCTGAACTTGAACATTATGCGTCCCTCCATATTACCATTCAGGTGGAAGCATCCCGTACTGTCAGTCTCTGTCGCAGTCATACACGACCATCCCGGCTGTGGGTTAATCTCGCCTTCTACGCTTGCTCCGACAAGAATCTCGCCGGTCTCGGCATTTACTATCTTTCCCTTGAACGTGTCAGCGCTACATTCTGCCGTCTGCATGATGCTTAACATCAATACTATAAAGACTTTGATAAATGTTTTTCCCATATGCCTGCATTATTGATTTATTAACGACACAAAAGTACGACATTTCTATAATACTCACAAATAATCCACCTCCTTTATTTTTTTAAGCAAAAGAAATGTGCATTTTTCTATAAAGAACAGCACAAAATGTGCTATAATACAAGAAAAAGATATATATTTGCAAGGACAAAGCTATCAAATAACAAATAATAAAATTGGAAAAATGGGAAAATTCACAAGAAAATCTATTATTGCCCTTACTGTGGGTGCGGTGACTTTGAGTTCGTGTATCGGTTCTTTCGGACTGACTAACAGCGTGTTAAAATGGAACAGGGGGCTTAGTCAGCATAAGTTCCTCAACGAGTTGGTATTCATCGTTATCAGTCCGGCATACGCTATCTGCGCTACGGCTGACCTCTTCGTTCTCAACACAATCGAGTTCTGGACCGGCAACAAAGTCGTTGCCCATGTTGGAGAAACAAAGGACGTAATGGGTAAAGACGGCAGAATGTATGCTGTGAAGACTCTGAAGAACGGTTATGAGATTACTTCTCCTGACGGCGAAGTGTCTTATCTCGTATACAACAAAAAGGAGAAGAGCTGGAACTATAAAGACAATGGCGCCTTGAAGGAACTGTTCCGCTTTAACGACGACGGCACTATCCAGGCTACTCTTCCTAACGGAAAGAAGATGAATGTGACACCTGACCAGGCTGGTCTCTATCAGGTAAGAATGGCTGTTAACGACGGCGTATTCTTCGCTTCAAGAAAATAGGATACAGGTATAATGTCATTAGGATATAGCTTTCAGACGGTTAGCTATATTCTTAATTGACAAAAGGCATATACTTAGCAGACAAAAGGTATATACTTAGCAGACAAAAGGTATATACTTAGCAGACAGAAAGTATATACTTAGCAGACAGAAACAATATATATATAATAAAAGTACATGAGATAACGATAACGTCTCATGTACTTTTATTATATAGGTATATCAATAAAGGGGGGGGCAATGTTTGGAGTCAGACGGTACAAGCCACCTTATCTTGTCATCAGGAAAGTCTTGAAAGAGTCGAAGTCTGCATTCATCTCCACACTCTTCTTCTCTCCACGCATAAAGGCTGCGAGACGCTCCGGTATCTCCACTTCTGCACCAATGGCACTCTCCACGGTTTCCTTGAACTTGGCAGGATGGGCTGTCTCAAGAAATACTCCCGTCTCCCCTTCTGTAAGTCCTTCTTCCAATGCTCTATAGCCGCAGGCTCCGTGAGGATCAAGGATATATCCGTTGCTGTCGAAGCATGACTTCATAGTCTCCCTAATCTGCTCATCTGAATAGGTGGCTCCACTTACCACCGAACGAATCTTCTGCAAGTCGCCGTCAAACATATCGTAAACACGGGCGAAGTTGCTTGGATTACCCACGTCCATAGCATTTGCAATGGTCTGGATGCTTGCCATCGGCGTATACTCTCCTGTCTGAAGGTATTTGAAGAACACGTCGTTGGCATTGTTGGCTGCTATAAAACGCTTTATCGGCAGCCCCATCTCTCTGCCGAACAGTCCGGCTGTGATATTCCCGAAGTTGCCGCTTGGCACACAAACCACGAGATTGTCCGCCTTACCGGCTGCCTTCATCCTTGCGTAAGCATTGAAATAATAGAACGACTGAGGCAGGAAGCGCGCCACATTGATGGAGTTTGCCGATGTCAGCTTCATATGGCGGTTCAGCTCTTCGTCCATAAAGGCTTTCTTCACAAGTGTCTGACAGTCGTCAAACACGCCGTCAACCTCTATCGCCGTGATATTCTTGCCCAGGGTGGTAAACTGACTCTCCTGTATCTTGCTGACCTTTCCTTTCGGATAGAGCACATAGACGTGTATTCCGTCCACACCAAGGAAACCGTTTGCCACAGCCGACCCTGTGTCGCCGCTGGTGGCAACGAGCACATTGACTTCCTCCTTTCCTTCCTTGCGTATAAAGTACTGAAGGAGGCGTGCCATGAATCTTCCGCCTACGTCTTTGAAGGCGAGTGTCGGTCCGTGAAACAGCTCCAGACTGTATATATTGTCGCTGACTTCCACCACCGGACAGTCAAACTGCAACGTATCATCCACTATCTCATCAAGTGCTTTCTGCTCTACATCCTCGCCAAAGAATGCCGTTGCAACTATCTTGGCAATCTCGTTGAATGGCAGATTCTGTATAGAATCAAAGAAGTCTGCCGGCAACTTATACAGATATTCCGGCATGTATAATCCGCTGTCAGAAGCGAGTCCTTTTACTACAGCCTCATGCAGCGTGGCAAGAGGCGCCTTTGTGTTTGTGCTATAATATTTCATATTTTATCCTTTCTCAATATTTCATAAACTCTTGCATAAATTCCTGCAGACGAAGCAGTCCATAGCTTCCTGCCACGCAACTCTGCTCGTCATACTCTCTCACCTTGTCGGCTTCTATTCCCCTGTGATAGATGACGAACGGCACCGGCTCCTTCACATGGGTGCGTATCTCTACAGGTGTAGGATGGTCGGGCATTATGGCAATACACACCGGTTCGTCCCATGTTTTCAGTTCGTTGTATACCGGTTCCACTATACGACGGTCAAGGTTCTCTATTGTCTTTAGCTTCAATGCGAGGTCTCCGTCATGTCCGGCTTCATCACTCGCCTCCACATGCAGGAAGACAAAGTCGTCTGTACGCAAAGCATCTATTGCAGCCTGTGCCTTCCCTTCATAATTTGTGTCGGCAAGTCCGGTTGCTCCTTCCACCTTAATGACTCTCAGTCCTGCGTAATGACCTATTCCGCGAATAAGGTCAACGGCAGAGATAACGGCTCCGCTCTTTACCTGAGGATACATCTCACTGATGGTCTGCATCGACGGACGATAGCCGCCTCCCCATGGCCATATAGAATCTGCCATGTCTATACCTTTTTCTGAGCGTTCTTTGTTAAAGGGATGATTTACAAGCAGTTGTTGTGACTTTACTATCAAGTCATTCAACAAGTCGGCTGTCTCCTGCGGCGACATTCTCCTTTGCTGCTTTCCTTCCGCATCGGTAAACATCTGTCCTTCTGCATCATCCTGGAAGGAATATCCTTCCTCTGGCTTCACCATCAGCTCAGCCCACTTTTCTCCTGGATGGTCATGTGGCGGTGCGCACTCTATATGCTTGTTTCCACCTTTTATTATAAGTAGATGCCTGTACTGTATACCTGTGATAAAACGCACGCTGTCGCTTCCGAGCTTATCATCAAGATACTTTATAAGGACATCCCCCTGCTGTGTGGTAAGATGTCCGCCATGATGATTCTTTATCATTCCATCCTGCAGACAGATGATATTGCAACGCAAGGCGAAATCTCCCGGCTGCAGCTCATAGCCGATACTTGCAGCCTCAAGAGGTCCGCGACCTTCATACACCTTGTTTTGGTCATAACCAAGGATAGAGCTGTTTGCCACCTCGCTGCCCGGATGGAATCCGTCGGGCACGGTGATTAGTCTGCCACATCTGCCTTTCTTGGCAATCATATCCATATATGGCGTATCGGCATACTGCAACAGCGTCTTCCCACCGAGTCTATCCACCCCATGGTCTGCCATGCCATCTCCTAATATTATCAGATGTTTCATATTCGTGGGTTTCTCATATTTATATTTAGTGATTTAGATATTGGCTATCGACATTATATTAGCAAATACTCCGGCTGCCGTAACTCCCGCACCGGCTCCATAGCCTTGGATGAGCATAGGATATTCGCGGTAGCGCTCCGTTGTGAGCAATACAATGTTATTCGAGCCTTCGAGCATATAGAACGGATGATGCTGGTCTACGGCTTCAAGAGAAACCTTGGTCTTGCCGTGGTCCATCTTCGCCACAAAACGCCAGCGTTTGTTTTCTGCTTCAAGCACCTTACGTTTCTCTTCAAATCCGGCATCGAGGGAAGGCAGGTTCTTCCAGAAGTCTTCTTCTGTACCCTCGAAAAATTCATTCGGTATGAACAAATGCTTCTCCACATCTGCCTGCTCCACCTTGTAGCCTGCCTCACGTGTCAGGATAACGAGCTTTCTCATTACATCCTTTCCGCTCAGGTCGATACGTGGATCCGGCTCACTATAACCTTGCTCCTTTGCCCGTCTTACGGTTTCCGAGAATGGCACGTCAGCAGAAATCTCATTGAAGATGAAGTTCAGCGTACCACTCAGCACGGCTTCTATCTTCAGTATCTTATCGCCGGAGTTTCTCAGGTCCTTTATCGTGCCTATGATTGGCAAGCCAGCTCCTACGTTTGTCTCGAAAAGGAATTTCACTCCACGCCTCAAGGCGGTCTCCTTTAGCTTTATATAGCTGTCATAATCTCCCGATGCCGCAATCTTGTTGGCAGCGACAACAGACACATTATGCTCGAGCAAGTCCTGATACATCTCTGCGACTTCCTTGCTCGCCGTACAGTCCACGAATACGCTGTTGAAGATGTTCATGCCTATAATCTCCTGCTTCAGCTTTTCGCAAGAGCTTGGCTCTGATTCTGCAAGCAGCGTCCTGTAGTTGTCGAGATCTATTCCGTCTCTGTTGAATATGGCATTATGACTTGATGCCACTCCTACCACATTCAGCTTTAGCCGCTGTGTCTTGGTGAGCTCGTCATATTGTGTCTTTATCTGTTCTATTAGATTTCCTCCTACGGTTCCAATACCACAGACAAACAGGTTCAGCACCTTATATTCACTCAGGAAGAATGAGTCATGAAGCACATTCAATGCCTTGCGCAAGTATTTCGTATGCACCACAAACGAGATGTTGGTCTCTGAAGCTCCCTGTGCACAGGCGATGACGCTGATGCCGCTTCGTCCCAACGTGCCGAAGAGCTTTCCGGCAATGCCCGGCGTGTGCTTCATGTTCTCGCCGACGATGGCTATTGTGGCAAGTCCACTCTCGGCATGCATAGGGAACATGGCACCTGTCTTTATCTCCTTGGCGAATTCTCTGTTGAGCACCTCCACAGCCTCATCAGCATCTACATCCCTCACACCTATTGACGTGGAGTTCTCTGATGACGCCTGCGACACCATAAACACAGATATCCCGTTGTCGGCAAGTGCCGTGAAGATTCTTCTGTTCACACCAATCACACCCACCATCGAGAGTCCGGTAACGGTAATCAGCGTCGTTCCCTTGATGCTCGATATTCCCTTGATAGGCTTGGTGTCGTTCTCCACATGGCTTTTTATCGTCGTTCCTGCATTTTCCGGATTAAATGTGTTCTTTACCTTGATAGGTATGTTCTTTACACATACCGGATATATTGTTGGCGGATAAACCACCTTGGCACCGAAGTTGCACAGTTCCATCGCCTCTACATAGCTCAACTCGTTTATGGTGTAAGCCGACGGGATCACCTTCGGGTCTGCCGTCATAAAGCCGTCTACGTCGGTCCATATCTCAAGTGCGTCAGCGTCAAGGGCTGCCGCAATGATTGATGCGGTATAGTCGCTGCCTCCTCTGCCGAGATTCGTTATCTCGCCGGAGTCACGGTCGGTACTGATAAAGCCCGGCACCACAGCCGTCTTTGTCTGGTTCCTGAATGTCTCCTTCACGAGTTGTACCGTAAGTTCACTATCCAGAATGTTCTTTCCGTGCTTGTGCAGCGTCTTTATGAAGTCTCTTGAATTGTACCTTTGCGCACCATCAATAAGGGTTGCTACGATATGACTGCTCAGCCTTTCTCCGTAGCTCACGATGGCAGCCTGTATCTTCTCACTCAAGTCGCGAATAAGGTAAACGCCATAATATATAGAACGCAGCTCCTCGAAAAGATTATCGATGACTCTTGTCAGACTGCTCCGCTTCTCGCTGTCGTCAATGATGGTGTCTATCATATCATGATGTCGTTTTACCATTGCCTCAAACTCCATCCTGTATGCCTTATCACCTCTTGCCGCCAGCCTTGAAGTTGCAATCAGTTTATCCGTAATCCCGCCAAGGGCACTTACAACAACTATCAGCTGCTCGCCCTGACTCTCTACTATCTTCTTTAAACTCATTATGCTCTCTACCGAGCCGACTGAGGTTCCACCAAACTTTAGTACTTTCATATATAATCTAATTACGGTTGTCTTATATTAAAGATGTATACCTATATATTTATATGTAATATAACACTACTTTTTATCGCAAGGTAATATTTTTGCATTTACGAATTGCAAAATTAATATATTTTGTTCACCCACACAATACTTTTTATAACAAATAGACAACTTACACTCATTATTCATAATAAATTGTGATATTTATCTTGCATTATTATTCATTTATGCAGATGCGAAAGATTAAAATATAGTGAACATATATCGCTGTTACCTCTTCATTGTCTTGCAACATTCAAAAAAGTATTGTAACTTTGTGCTCGAAAAGGTCCATTCGGAAGAAATGACCGTAATATTATTAAATCATTTATTTTAAAACTAAGATTATGAAAGCAATTAAGACAGAAAAAGCTCCTGCTGCAATTGGTCCTTACAGCCAGGCTATCGAAGTGAACGGATTTGTATTTGCATCTGGACAGATTCCTATCAATCCTGCTACAGGTGAATTCGTTGAGGGCGGCATCAAGGAACAGACAAGACAGGCTCTCAATAATGCAAGAGAGATTATGCGCGCAGCTGGTCTCGACCTTAACAACGTTATCAAGACTTCTGTTATGCTCGCCGACATCAAGTATTTCGGAGAGATGAACGAGGTTTATGCTGAGTTCTTCAACGAGCCATACCCTGCACGCTCTGCATTCGCAGTCAAAGACCTGCCAAAGGGTGCACTCGTGGAAGTTGAATGCATCGCAGCTAAATAAATATAAACATTATAAATGAAAGATTCTATCATCATCGTTAGCGGCGGCATGGACAGCGTGACGCTGCTATACGATTATAAAGACAGAATAGCTCTCGGAATCTCCTTCGACTATGGCAGCAACCATAATGCGAAAGAGATTCCTTTTGCTAAACTGCATTGTGAACGTCTCGGAATAAAGCATGTCACCATCCCCCTTGATTTCATGCACCAATACTTTAAAAGCAGTCTACTCGAAGGAGCTGATGCCATTCCTGAAGGACATTATCAGGACGAGAACATGAAGTCTACCGTCGTACCGTTCCGCAACGGCATCATGCTTGCCATAGCTGCCGGAATGGCTGAAAGCTATGGTCTAAGCCACGTCATGATAGCCAACCACGGCGGCGACCATGCCATCTATCCCGACTGCCGACCGGAGTTCATATCTGCCATGAGCAATGCCACAGAAGCTGGCTCTTATAACGGCGTGACGGTTCTTGCACCTTACACCAACATCACAAAAGGCGACATTGCACGACGAGGAAAGGAACTCGGAATAGACTACAACGAAACATGGTCTTGCTATAAAGGCGGCGAAAAACATTGCGGAAAATGCGGCACCTGCGTTGAACGCAAAGAGGCTCTGCACTATGCCGGCATAGAAGACACTACTGAATACGAAGAATAAATTCCAATACAATCCGTACTCCGCAAAGCACGGATTCTGAAGCAGACAAACCGGTCCTCCCCACAAGGAGAGGGTCGGTAATATTAACATATCCTACCTCCCAATCTTACTCTGACATTTTTCTGCGGCAATAATTCCGGGAAAACTGTTGCTCATTCTGTTTTTTATCGTACCTTTGTATATTATTATTGATGTTGACAGGCATGTCCATGACATGCGGATAAAACAATTTATGGAAATGACAATATACAGGAAAATATTAGCTCTGTCGATGCTCATAGCAACGACATTTGCACAGGCGGACGTCAACGACGAAGTTCCGACGATAAGTCCTACTGCCACCTACACCGATATCAACGGAGAAGAGACCGAGTCAAACGAGATGTCGGGGCAGGCTCCTCTCGTGGGCAGATTCAAGGCTAACCCAAGCAACGTGGAAGGCTACACCGCCACGTATGAATGGAGATTCACCAAAGAAGGAGAGACAAGCCCATACCTCACACGCTATGAGGAAGAAACTGAGTATACCTTCAACATGGCTGGAAGTCACAGCATAGTGGTATACGCCACATTCACAAAAGGGGACGATGTCATACAGTACGGACAGGAGTATTGGGACGAGACGGGACCTATGAGAGTGACCATCAGCGAGAGCAAGTTGGAGATGCCTAATGCCTTCTCGCCAAACGGCGACGGCATCAACGACATATATAAGGCTAAGGACGGCTACCAGTCGATAGTGGAGTTTCATGCCTATATCTTCAACCGCTGGGGACAGAAGCTTTTCGAATGGACTAACCCTGCCGACGGCTGGGACGGAAAATACAAAGGAAAGGATGTGGCACAGGGCGTTTACTTCGTGCTCGTGGAAGCAAAGGGTGCCGACGGCAAGACATACAAGATAAAGCGCGACGTGAACCTGCTGAGAGGATTCACGGAGTCTACAACCAATGGGGGAACCACCGAATGAAAAGAGAAGACGAGAAGATAAACGTATGGGGTGCAAGAGTGCACAACCTGAAGAATATAGATGTGGAAATACCGCGAGGCAGCCTTACTGTAATAACAGGACTTAGCGGATCTGGAAAATCATCGCTTGCCTTCGACACTATATTTGCTGAAGGACAACGACGCTACATAGAGACGTTCTCTGCCTATGCCCGAAACTTCCTCGGTGGACTGGAGCGCCCCGATGTGGACAAGATTACTGGTCTCAGCCCCGTGATAAGCATCGAACAGAAGACAACAAACAAGAACCCACGCTCTACGGTGGGTACCACAACAGAGATTTACGACTTCCTCCGTCTGCTGTATGCCCGTGCCGGCACAGCATATAGCTACGTCACCGGCGAGAAGATGGTGAAATATACCGAGGAGGAGGTGATAAACATGATACTCACAGCATATTCCGGCAAGCGTATCTTTATCCTCGCCCCACTGGTGAGAAACCGAAAAGGTCACTACCGCGAGCTTTTCGAGAATATGCGCAAGAAAGGCTACCTCTATGTCCGCGTGGACGAAGAGATAAAGGAGATTGCGAGTGGCATGAAGCTTGACCGATACAAAAACCACAACATCGAGGTGGTGATAGACAAGCTGCAGGTACGCGACAAGGATGACGAACGTCTGCGCAAAAGCGTGGAGACGGCTATGCGACAGGGTGACGGACTGATGATGATTATGGACAAAGACTCCGGCGAGGCAAAATACTATAGCAAGCGTCTTATGTGTCCTACATCCGGTATAGCATACGGAGATCCCGCGCCAAACAAGTTCTCGTTCAACTCTCCAGAAGGTGCATGCCCCCGCTGTAAGGGTCTGGGAGTGGTTAATCTGGTGGACCAAAGCAAGATAATACCCGACGACAGTCTCTCGATATACGAAGGAGGCATCGTGCCGTTGGGCAAATACAAGAACCAGATGATTTTCTGGCAGGTCGGAGCCCTGCTTGAAGAAAATGAGCTCTCGCTGAAGACTCCCATAAAAGACCTTCCCGAAGATGTGCTCAGCGACATCCTCTATGGCAGGATTGAGAAGGTGAAGATTCGCAAAGAGGTGGTACATACCTCAAGCGACTATTTCGTGGAATATGACGGACTGGTAAAATATATCCAGCAGGCTATAGAAGATGAGAGCAACAAGGAGGCACAGAAATGGGCTGAGCAGTTTCTTACCGAATGTAAATGTCCCGAATGTCACGGTGGACGACTGAACAAAGAATCTCTCTCATACAAGGTATGGAATAAGAATATATCTGAAGTGGCTGACCTCGACATTAAAGACCTCGACCAATGGCTGACTGATGCTGAGGCGCATCTCGACAGCAAGAACAAGCGCATTGCCGAAGAAATACTGAAGGAGATTCGCTCAAGGATTCATTTCATCCTTGACGTTGGACTCGACTACCTGTCGCTGAACCGTCAGTCTGTATCGCTGTCCGGAGGAGAAAGCCAACGTATACGACTTGCCACACAGATTGGCTCGCAACTCGTCAACGTGCTGTATATCCTCGACGAACCAAGTATCGGACTGCACCAGCGCGACAATGAGAAACTGATAAAGTCATTGAAAGACCTGCGCGACATGGGCAATACCGTTATCGTCGTGGAGCACGACCGTGACATGATGCTCAACGCTGACTATATCGTGGATATCGGTCCGGGAGCAGGTCGAAAGGGCGGAAAGGTTGTGTTCCAAGGAACTCCTAAGCAGATGCTGAAGCAAGACACGGTGACGAGCGAATATCTCAACGGCAGACGTGAGATACAACTGCCCGACCACCGCAGGGTGGGCAACGGCAAGAGCCTCTGCATACACGGAGCAAGTGGCAACAACCTGAAGGATGTTGATGTGGAGTTTCCACTCGGAAAGCTCATCGTAGTAACTGGAGTCAGCGGCAGCGGAAAGTCAACACTCGTAAACGAAACACTGCAACCAATACTCAGCAAGCACTTCTACCGCTCACTGAAGGAACCGATGCCATACGAAAGCATCGAGGGAATAGAGAATATAGACAAGGTGGTCAACGTGGACCAGTCGCCAATAGGCAGAACGCCACGCTCCAACCCTGCCACATACACAGGTGTGTTCAGCGACATCCGTTCGCTGTTCGTCAACCTGCCAGAAGCAAAGATTAGAGGCTACAAACCGGGGCGCTTCTCCTTCAATGTCAAGGGAGGACGCTGCGAGGCTTGCGGCGGCAATGGCTACAAGACGATAGAGATGAACTTCCTGCCAGACGTGATGGTGCCTTGCGAGGTGTGCCACGGCAAACGCTACAACAGGGAGACCCTTGAGGTGCGATATAAAGGCAAGAGCATTGCCGATGTGCTCGACATGACGGTAAACCAGGCTGTGGAGTTCTTCGAAAACGTGCCCGACATACTGCGCAAGATAAAGACCATACAGGATGTGGGCTTAGGCTACATAAAGCTCGGACAGCCGTCTACGACATTGAGCGGCGGAGAATGCCAGCGTATGAAACTCGCCACGGAGCTGAGCAAGCGCGATACGGGCAAGACGATGTTTATCCTTGACGAACCGACGACGGGTCTACATTTCGAAGACATAAGAATACTGATGTCCGTGTTGCAGAAACTCGTTGATCGCGGCAATACCGTGGTTATCATAGAACACAACCTTGACGTGATAAAGCTTGCTGACTACATCATAGACATGGGACCTGAAGGAGGACGAGGTGGCGGACAAGTGATGGCTGTCGGAACGCCGGAGGAAGTGGCGGAAAGCGGAAAAGGTTTCACCTCACGGTTTATCAAAGAAGAACTGGAACGAGTCAGATAAGCCTCTACTCCACGGAGCTTTATCTAAAAGAACAGTAAAAGAAAACTCATCAACATCCTTACTGTCCTCTTACGAGAAAAGCCGGACAATAACGTCCGGCTTTTCTATTTAAATAAGCTATAATGCTTTTATGTTTAGTAAGCGAAGATAGGATAATTCTTCATTGTTTCGTTAACGCGCTTGCGTACAGAAGCAATTACCTCCTCATTCTCCGGATCGTTGAGAACCTCCTCGATGAGCTCGGCAATAAGAACCATCATGTCTTCCTTTGCACCACGTGTGGTGATGGCAGGAGTACCGAGACGGATACCTGATGTCTGGAAAGCACTGCGAGTGTCGAATGGCACCATGTTCTTGTTGACTGTGATGTCTGCAGCAACAAGAGCCTTCTCTGCAACCTTACCAGTCAGTTCTGGGTATTTAGTGCGGAGGTCAACAAGCATGCTGTGGTTGTCGGTACCGCCACTAACGATAGAGAAGCCACGCTTAACGAGTTCCTCAGCCAGTTTAGCAGCATTCTTCTTCACCTGCAAAGCCCACTCCTTGAATTCAGGCTGCAGAGCCTCGCCAAAAGCAACAGCCTTGGCAGCGATGACGTGCTCCAGCGGACCGCCCTGCTGTCCTGGGAATACAGCACTGTTGAGCAGCTGGCTCATCATCTTTATCTGACCCTTAGGAGTAGTGAGGCCCCATGGATTCTCAAAGTCTTTACCCATAAGGATGATACCGCCACGAGGACCACGGAGAGTCTTGTGGGTAGTAGAAGTAACGATATGAGCATATTTAACAGGGTTATCAAGCAGACCGGCAGCGATAAGTCCTGCAGGGTGAGCCATATCGACCATCAGCAGAGCACCTACCTTGTCGGCAATCTCGCGCATGCGTTTGTAATCCCACTCACGGCTATAAGCAGAGCCACCACCGATGATGAGCTTTGGCTTGTGTTCAAGAGCAAGCTGCTCCATCTCGTCGTAGTCTACTCTACCTGTTTCCTTCTTCAAGTTGTATCCTATAGGGTTATAGAGGATACCGGAAGTATTTACTGCAGAACCATGAGACAGGTGACCACCATGTGCAAGGTTCAGTCCCATAAATGTGTCTCCAGGTTTTAGAACAGCAAGAAGAACGGCAGCATTGGCCTGTGCACCAGAGTGAGGCTGCACGTTGGCATATTCTGCACCGAACAGTTTTTTTACTCTCTCGATGGCGAGAGTTTCAACCACGTCTACAACTTCGCAACCGCCATAATAGCGTTTGCCAGGATAGCCTTCGGCGTACTTGTTGGTGAGGCATGAGCCCATGGCCTGCATAACCTCGTTGCTGACGAAATTCTCAGACGCGATAAGTTCCATACCTTTCAGCTGGCGCTGATGCTCTTTTTCGATAAGGTCGAAAATCTCTTGGTCTTTTTTCATTTTTCTTAAAGATAAAGGATTAAACGTGTTTTTACTATATTTTTTAAAGGTTGTTTCCTTATACAAGTTTCACCTCGTTAATATTCTGCTCCTTGTCGCAATAGTGGCACTTGATAATGCCGTGCTCCTTGTCTATCACATGGAAGATGGTCTGCATCGGTTCGTTGTTTGTGATACACTTGGGGTTGTTGCACTTTACTATGCCCTGGATAATGTCCGGAGTAGTGACTGGTTTCTTCTCCACCACCTCATAGTCGCGGATGACGTTAAGCACCACGTTAGGGGCAACGACGGAGAGACGGGAAATCTCCTCATCGGTGAAGAACTTGTTCTCCACCTTTATGATACCCTTCTTTCCTAATTTCTTGGACGGATAGTTGTAACCGATAGTTACAGGATTTGACAGAGTCTGCAGTCCGAGCAGAGTTGCCACGGCGTATGCCTTCTCTGCCGGTATATGGTCGATGACGGTACCGTTTTCGATAGCGGCAACAAGTCTTTCTTTTTTACTCATAGTGATATTTCTGTTTTTTTTTGCTTATCCTATAATAGTCTTGTCGTTCTTTATATCCTCGAGAGAATATCCGAGCACGTCGCTGATGATGGCTTCACGTGCATAGAGACCATTCTGTGCCTGTTGGATATAATATGCATGTGGGTCTTCGTCCACATCGTATGCTATCTCGTTGACTCTTGGCAGCGGATGCAGAATCTTCATATTCTGACGTGCCTTGCAGAGAATGTCTTTCTTCAGGATATACACGTTCTTTACTCTCTCGTATTCCATGAGATCGGAGAAGCGTTCCTTCTGCACACGTGTCATATAGAGAATGTCTGCCTCAGCAATGATGTCCTCGTTGAAATCAGTATGTTCCACATATCTTATGCCGTGCTGTTTGCAATACAGTTTGTATTCATCTGGCATGGCAAGCTCCTTTGGAGCTATAAAGTGGAATGTAGGATTGAAATGACGCATTGCCATGATCAGCGAGTGTACTGTACGACCGTATTTGAGGTCGCCGACAAGAAAGATATTGAGGTTCTCGAGTGTGCCTTGTGTCTTGTAGAAAGAATAGAGGTCAAGCATACACTGTGAAGGATGCTGGTGTGCACCGTCACCTGCATTGACGATAGGCACCGGTGCAATCTCGGATGCATATTGTGCTGCACCCTCGATATGGTGTCTCATCACAATCACGTCGGCATAGTTGGAAACCATAAGGATGGTATCCTTGAGGGTTTCGCCCTTGGTGGCGCTTGTCACTTTTGCATCAGAGAATCCTATTACCTTTGCTCCGAGCCTGTTGGCTGCCGTTTCAAAACTCAGTCGTGTCCTGGTGGAAGGTTCAAAGAACAAAGTTGCCACTACTTTTCCTTTCAGAATTTCACGATTGGGATGCATTTCGAACTCTTTTGCCATCTGTATCATGTAGAGGATTTTCTCTTTCGACAGGTCGGCAATTGTTACAAAATCATGTTTTTCCATATACCGTAGTTATCTTTTTATTTTTTTCAACTGCGAAGGTAAGCATAATTTTTAATTTATTTGTGGCAATAGACAGAAAAAATTGTATTTTTGCAAAATAATAGAAATAATGTGCCTGTAACAGGCAAAAGATTACGTATAAAAACTATAATGAGAAAAAAACTAATTCATTTCCTTTGGGGATTTCTTATCTTCATGACAATGGGGGCTTTTGCAAGTTTCATTGCAATATGGAACGGATGGATAGGATATATGCCCGATATTGAAGATCTGCAGAATCCAATCAGCAGATATGCCTCACAGGTGTATTCGGCAGACGGCAAACTGTTGGGAACCTACAACATGAACCGCGAAAACAGAATCCATGTGGGCTACAATAATCTTTCACCTTATTTAATAAAAGCACTCGTAGCGACAGAGGACGAGCGCTTCTACGAACATTCGGGCATCGACTTCATCGCACTGGCAAGAGCCGTGGTAAAAAGAGGACTGCTCGGACAGACAAGTGCAGGAGGCGGCTCTACCATTACGCAACAGTTAGCTAAACAGCTTTATTCGCAGACTGCAGAGAGCACGTCGGAACGACTGATACAGAAGCCTATAGAATGGGTGATAGCAATAAAACTGGAGAAATTCTATACGAAAGAGGAAATCATTACCATGTATCTCAACTATTTTGATTTTCTCCATAATGCTGTAGGTATAAAAAATGCAGCGAATGTGTATTTCGGCAAAGACCCATCGAAGCTGACGCTTGATGAGGCTGCCACTTTGATAGGATTATGCAAGAATCCTTCTTTCTTCAACCCGGTACGCTATCCTGAACGTTGTCTGGAAAGAAGAAACGTGGTGCTCGGACAGATGCTGAAGGCAGGGTATATCACCCGGGCGGAGTTTGACGAGAACAAGATGAAGGATCTGGAGTTGAACTTCCACCGCTCAGACCATAAGGATGGCATTGCAACGTATTTCCGTGAGTTCCTGCGACAGTATATGATGGCGAAAAAGCCGGAACTGTCAAAGTATCCATCATGGAACAGGGTGCAGTATTCCGTGGATTCACTTGCATGGGAGACTGACCCTCTGTATGGCTGGTGCAACAAGAATTTAAAGAAAAACGGAGAGCCGTATAATGTATATACCGACGGACTGAAGATTTTCACCACACTTGATTCAAGAATGCAGAAATATGCAGAGGATGCCGTGAGGAAACATGTAGGCGGCTACCTGCAGCCAGAATTCTCTAAAGAGAACAGGACTAAGCCGAATGCTCCGTTCACGAAGGCGTTGAAGGCTTCGGAAGTGAATTCCATTCTCGACCGTGCCATGCGACAGAGCGACCGCTACAGAATGCTAAAGGCACAGGGCGCATCGGAGGAGGAGATAAAGGAGTCATTCAAAAGGCCGGTAGAGATGACAGTGTTTACGTATCATGGCGACATAGACACGCTGATGTCGCCAATGGACTCCATACGATATGTGAAGTCGTTTCTGAGAGCTGGATTCATGAGTATGGACCCGAGAAACGGTGCCGTAAAGGCGTATGTGGGAGGTATTGACTTCACACATTTCAAATACGACATGGTAACGCAGGGCAGAAGGCAGGTTGGTTCTACAATAAAGCCGTTCCTCTACGCCCTGTCAATGGCTAACGGCATGTCACCTTGTGATGTGGTACGCAACGTGCAACGCAGCTATGGTAACTGGACTCCAAGAAACGGCTCAAGGGCTCGCTATGGCTCTATGGTGACACTGAAGTGGGCTTTGTCCATGTCGAACAACTGGATTTCGGCAGACCTCATGAGCAGGATAAACCCACAGGACTTTCTGCGTATACTGAGAGACTTCGGAATAAACACATTCGGCATCTATCCGTCTATCGTGCTCTGTCTTGGCCCTAACGAGGCAACAGTAAGCGAGATGGTAAGTGCATACACCACGTTTGCAAACCACGGCATACATACAAAGCCGATGTTCGTTTCGAAGATAGAAGACAGCGATGGAAATGTCATTGCCAACTTCCAGCCTCGCATGAATGAGGTGATAAGTGAAGAAGGGGCATACAAAATGCTTGAGATGCTGATGTCTGTCATTGACCATGGCACAGGAGGAAGAATGAGATATAAATACAAGGTGGAATGCCCGATGGGTGGCAAGACGGGAACTACAAACCGCAATGCCGATGCTTGGTTTATGGGCTTTACTCCGACGCTGGTGAGCGGCTGTTGGGTTGGCGGTGAAGACCGTGACATCCACTTCGATTCTACCCGTATGGGACAAGGAGCGAACATGGCATTGCCTATATGGGCATATTATATGAAAAAGGTGTTTGCCAACCGTTCTCTCGGTTATGACCCGAATGAGAAATTCGACATTCCGGAAGACTTTAACCCTTGTAGTAGTGCCGATGACGAGATTGACAGCAGATATAGTATTGAGGAAATCTATGAGTAGTAAATGACTCTATGTGGCAAGTCTTATGCACAGGGAGGCTGAGACTTACCTACAAGACTTTTGTCCCGTCATACCTATGGATATTTATACAAAAAGAATAATAGAGATTTATGCAGGAGCAAGAGAGGGCAGAAGCGAAACCGCTTCTGCCCTCTCTTGAATAGGTGTGTGTTTAGTATGCCTGTGTATTATTTTTAGTCTTCGTCATTAACAACGAGATTCATCTCTTCAACGCAAGAAACTCCAGTGTATGTAAGAACCGGAAGGTCGCCACGCAGAGCACCAAGAGCATTGTATGCCAACGACTTCATCTCGTTTTCGCCAGGAATGACTACGACTGGAGCAAGATACTCAACCTGTTCCTTTATGCCTGCTACGCAATAATCACCATGAGCCATACCACCTGTAAGGATTATAGCATCTACCTTTCCCATCATAGCCACATACATAGCACCAATCTGCTTGGATATAGTATAAAGCATAGCTTCAAAGAGTGTACGGTATGGCTCTTCGCCAGCCTCAGCCTTACTTTCGATAGTAATCATGTCGTTTGTTCCAAGGTATCCGGTAAGTCCACCCTTGCCATGAATCATCTTCTTTATCTGACGGATATCATATTTGCCGCTGAAACATAGGTTCACCAAAGCCTCTGCTGGTATTGTTCCTGCACGCTCCGGAGAGATAGGACCTTCACCATTGAGGGCATTGTTGACATCAATGACTTTTCCCTTCTGATGGGCTCCAATGGAAATACCGCCACCGAGGTGAGCCACGATAAGGTTCATGTCTTCATATTTCTTACCAACAGATGCTGCATACTGCCTTGCCGTTGCCTTCTGGTTGAGTGCGTGGAAGATGGACTCTCTCTTTATTCCCGGAAAACCAGAAATTCTTGCCTTCATAGGGAACTCGTCAACAACAACAGGGTCGGCGATATATGCCTTGCATCCACATTCCCTTGCTATTTCGTCAGCAATGAGAGCACCAAGGTTGCAGGCATGCTCATGAGTAGCATTCAACAAGTCCTCTTTCATTTTCTCGTTAACTTCGTAGACACCACCCTTGAGAGGGCATAACAGACCGCCACGGCCTATAACGGCATCAAACTTCAGCTCTATTCCTTCTTGTTGAAGTTTCTGTACTATGAAATCCCTTCTGTATTCATATTGGTCAATGATATGATGGAATTTCGAGAGTTCGTTTACAGGGAGATGCGCTCCACCTGTCCAAACTACTTTTTCATCTTCGTATATTGCGAGTTTCGTAGATGTAGATCCAGGGTTAATGGCTAAAATTTTCATATCAGTTATTTATTGTTTTTATTTATGAGATATACAGGCCACAGCAAGACTATAGAATTTGGATTCACCGCTGTCAGCTCTTGAGGCTACAACGATTGGGGCAGTAGTGCCATACAGCATACCTGCCGTTTCAGCACCTCCGAAGAGAGTGATAGTCTTGTAGAACACATTGCCCGACTCGATGTTAGGGAAGATAAGGGCATCGGCATTGCCAACCACAGGTGATGCAATACCCTTGATAGCGCCACTGTCGGCATCACATGCCGTCTTGACATCCATCGGTCCGTCAACGACAACATCTCCGTATGCTCCCTCTTTAGCCTTTTTCATAAGTGTTTCATAACTTAAGGTGTGAGGGAATTTCTCACTGACCTTCTCCGTGCAGTGTATAAGAGCCACGTTCGGACGTTCTTTTCCGAGATTGCGGCAAACATCCACGACGTATCCCAAAATAGCATCAAACTGCTCTTCTGTAGGCCGTGGAATAACGGCTGCATCAGAGAAAACGAGGAATTTGTCGTATGAAGGAATCTGTGCCACTGTCACATGGGTCATTACCCTACCCTTCTCCAACAAACCATGTTCCTTGTTAAGTACTGCCCTAAGCAGATTGTCTGTGTTGATTGTGCCTTTCATGAGAACATCAGCTTTGCCTTCTCTCACAATCTGTACTGCAAGAGCTGCCGCCGCGTCCGGATTCTCTGCTTCATGGATAGATACGTGGTCAGGATATTTCTCTGCCAGTTCGCAGACAAAATCCGCTTTTGTACCGCCAGTGCATAACAGGAAGTCCGCAATGCCTTCTTCCAAACCGCGGTTAATCACATACTCCGTGTGCGAATCGTTCGGGCACACCAACGCAACTCTTTTCCTGTTCTTTAGTAAGCTCAGGTTGCTTATAAGTGTCTTGAAATTCTGAGTAGATTGCATAATGCTTTTCATTTTTTTGCAAAAATACATTAATCATACTATACCTCAAAGAAAAATTACACAAATCTTTATCGAATGTGCAGTTTATCCGTGTTTTTGCTTATTAAATATGAGTTTTAGAACATTTTCAAAGATAAGAGTGGTATATTTTTCCCTTTCATTTTGTTTATTTTGAATTTAGTAAAAGGTTTTACATTGATCAAAATCAACATATTTATAGTCTCTATTGAGGTTCGTTAAGTGTTTGCAATACATTTTATCACATGATGGAAACTTAGAATTGTTTAGGCGTTTTCGTGTTTTCAGCAGACAAGTTGACGAAAAGATTTGTCTACCCGACTTCCTTGAACAACGAAACGAACCTCCTCGCCCAATTACCAACTCGTATAATAAAAAACATACGTTTTTACGACTTATACTAAAGAAAAATCATAAAATATATGTATTTTATCTTTAATACTAAAGAAAAACATTAACTTTGCAAGAGATAACATATAAATGAGATGTCGAGTCCTCTACGAGACTTTACATTTTCATTACATTATTAATATATAGAAAAGCATGATACGTTTTTTGAAATACTCATTACTTACAGTACTGCTGTGCTTGGCAACAATCGCTGACGCACAGACGCAGAACTACCGTGAGATGCACAAGGTGAAGAAAGGCGAAACGATTTTCGGCATCGCAAAGAAATACGAAATATCCATCGAGGATCTCATCAAGGCTAACCCCGACATGAACTCTGTGGGATATGAACTAAAGAAGGGCGACTATATCTTCATCCCATACCCTACAGGAAAGCCTGCAACCACAACAAGCAAAGACAAGTCTGCACAGCAGAACAAGACTGTAGCAGCGAAAACCAACACCGTAAAGGTTGGCATTATGTTGCCGCTACACAATGTTGACGGCGACGGCAGACGTATGGTGGAATACTACCGCGGAATACTTATGGGATGCGACAAGCTGAAAAAGGAAGGCATAAACATCGACATAAAGGCATGGAACGTGGCTATCGACACGGACATCAACCAGACGCTCAGCCAGCAAGGAGCAACAGACTGCGACGTGATTTTCGGTCCGCTATATTCTAAACAAGTACCGGCACTTTCGGAATTCACCAAGAAACACGGCATAAAACTGGTTATACCTTTTTCTATAACAGGAAACGACGTGGCAAAGAACCCGAACATCTTCCAGGTCTATCAGAGTCCTGAGCAGTTCTACGGCGAAGTGGTGAAGCAGTTTACAACACGCTTCAGCGGAAGCCACGTAGTGGTGGTTGACTGCAACGACAAACAGAGCGACAAGGGCGTGTTTACCTTCACACTGAGAAAGGCACTTGCCAACAAAGGCATGACTTGCAGCATAACAAACATTACAAACAGCGATGAAAGCTTTGCAAAGGCTTTCTCTACTACGAAACCGAACATCGTGGTACTGAACACCGCACGCTCGCCGGAGCTGAACGCCGTGATAGCAAAGCTCGACAAATACAAGGCGACGATGCCAAGCGTGAAGGTGTCGCTCTTCGGATATACAGAATGGCTGATGTATGCAAAATACAACATGGATAAATTCTGCAAATACGACACCTGCGTACCGTCACATTTCTATTATAACCCTCTGTCAACGGCAACAAAGGATTTCTCAACGGAATATCTGAAAAAGTTCGACCAAAGCATGATGGACTATATGCCACGCTTTGCCATAACGGGCTATGACCATGCCATGTTCTTCATACGCGGCATTAGCAAACAAGGAAAGCTCTTCAATGGTACGGAACCGGATGCTAAAGCTCTGCAGGCACAACTGAAGTTCAGAAAAGCTGACGGACAGAACAGCGGCATGCAGAACCACAATCTGATGTTCGTACACTACAACACGAACAAGACAATCTCCATAATACAGTTCTAAGCCACATGCAAAGGAGACAGCAAAAAACAACGATGAACAGAATAAAGCAATACGCAGCAACAATACTGCTCATGATAACAGCTCTGACAGCAGAGGCTCAGATAGGACAACACCGCAACGATCTCAGCATCGGAGTGAACGGCGGTTACATGCTCAGCAACATCGGCTTTACACCTAAAGTGAACCAGAAGATGCTCGGAGGCATAACGGGAGGTGTTTCCTTCAGATACGTCTGCGAGAAATATTTCTCTACCATCTGCTCGGTACAGGCAGAGGTAAACTATGCACAGACGGGATGGAAGGAGGATATACTGAACCAGAACGATGAACCCGTGATAAATCCGCAGACCGGCATGGCTGAGGAATACAGCCGCACGATAAGCTACATACAGATTCCTGTGTTCGCCCATCTCGCATGGGGAAGGGAGAAACAGGGCTTCCAGTTCTTTTTCCAGGCAGGACCTCAGTTCGGCATCTATCTCAGCGATGATGTCAAGGCGAACTATGACCTTGCCACCCCAAACGTTGATGACCGCTCCAACAAGAACATAGCACAGGAAACGATGCCGATAGAGAACAAGTTCGACTATGGCATAGCGGCAGGACTCGGAATGGAATACTCCCATAGAAAAGCGGGACACTTCCAGATTGAAGGAAGATACTATTACGGTCTGGGAAATATATACGGTGACTCAAAGAAAGACTACTTCGGAAAGTCGAACCACGGCAACATCGTCATGAAGCTCACCTATCTCTTTGACCTCACCCACTGAGAATAGAAACAATAAACAAAATTTGAAAATAACCAATTAACCAAATTAATAACTTAAAAAACATCGTTTATGTTTGAAAATCAACCAAAAGGTCTGTGGGCCTTAGCCTTGGCAAACACTGGTGAGCGTTTCGGCTACTACACCATGCTTGCAGTGTTCTTACTCTATTTACAGGCTAACTTCGGTTTTGAAACCGGATTGGCAAGTACTATTTACTCAACATTCCTGATGATGGTCTACTTCCTTCCAATCATCGGAGGTATCGCTGCCGACAAGTTCGGCTTTGGACGTATGGTTACCACTGGTATCTTCATCATGTTCATCGGCTATCTTGTCCTCTCGCTTCCTCTCGGCAAAGACACTGTTGCCATTGCCGCTATGGGACTGTCACTAATCCTCATCGCCTTAGGAACAGGATTGTTCAAAGGAAACCTTCAGGTTATGGTAGGTCGTCTCTATGACGAGCCTGCGTTTGCCAAAAACCGAGATTCCGGTTTCTCACTGTTCTACATGGCTATCAATATCGGTGCGATGTTCGCTCCTACAGCAGCCATCAAGATCATGAAGTGGGCACAGGTCAGCTTCGGCGTATCGCCAGAGGATGCTTACCACTTTGCCTTTGCAGTGGCTTGTGCTTCTCTTATCGTAAGTATCGCCATCTACTACGCATTCAGCTTCACTTATAAACATGTTCTTGCAAACGAAGCAAAGAAGAACTCTGCCGACGCATCAAAAGCTGATGCCAAGGAGCTTTCTCCTGCCGAGACAAAGGAGCGCATCGTTTGTCTGTGTCTTGTGTTTGCTGTGGTTATCTTCTTCTGGATGGCATTCCACCAGAACGGCAACACTCTGACTTTGTTTGCACGCGACTATACAAACAAGACTTCTGAGGGTCTGCAGTCTATGGCATTCGACGTAACGAACCTCGTTGCCTGCATCTTTGTAATATACGGCTGCTTCAGTCTGGCACAGAGCAAATCGGGTAAGGGCAAGGGCATTTCACTTGGTGTTATCGTTGCAGCCATCGCCTTCCTGTTCTACAAATACAACAACCTTGACGGTGTTGTTGAAGTGGAAGCTCCTATCTTCCAGCAGTTCAACCCATGCTACGTTGTTGCCCTGACTCCAGTCAGCGTTGCATTGTTCTCATGGCTCAACAAGATTGGCAAGGAGCCTACATCACCTGAGAAGATTGGTCTTGGTATGCTCGTAGCTGCTCTTGGTTTCGTTTGGATGGCAGTAGGTTCAATGGGTCTCGAACTCCCGTTGGCACAGGGCGACCCTGCTACTGAAGGTCCACGTGTAAGCGCCAACCTGCTTATCTCAACTTACCTCATTCTTACATTTGCCGAGTTGCTGCTTTCTCCTATCGGTATCTCATTCGTATCTAAGGTAGCACCTCCAAAGTATGCTGGTCTGATGATGGGTCTGTGGTTTGGTGCGACAGCCATCGGCAACCAGTTGGTAATGGTTCCTGGCATCATGTGGGGACAGAACTTCAACCTCGTTACTATCTGGGGTGTTCTCGCCGGCATCTGCCTCGTGTCAGCTCTCTTCATCTTCTCTATCATCAAGAAGTTGAACAAGGTAAGCTAATTCTAATTCTAAGGCTCGCAAGAGAGAACTTATAAACAAAGCCACATCCGTCGGCATTGACGGATGTGGCTTTTGTTTTTAGTTTGGTTATCGATATGTCGGCGACTTATCTGATGATAACCTTCTGGTCGTTGATGATGTAAGAGCCTGCCTTCAAATTCTTCAGAGTTGAAAGGCCCATGCCGACGAGCTTGCCGTCGATGGTGTAGACATCGTAAGAAGAAGCCTTGAGCACATTCTCTATTGACTCTATGTCTGCTGTTATTGCCGCTGCCAAGGTTGCCTCAGACTCACCGTCAGCAAACAATGCCGTTACCGCATACACATATGTCTTTCCCTTTTCTGTAGTATTGTCAACAAACTCAAGCTTCTCTGCATCAAGAGTCTTCAGCAAAGTGCCGTCACGATAAACATTGTAACCGGTAACCTTTCCTGAGCCGGACTCATACTTGATGTCGTCTATCTTGAACAGGAAGTTCGTTTCGTTGCTTGTGGTCTGATGGATGGCAAAGCGTGTTGCTCCTTCCGGAATCTCCACCTTTATCTCTTCCCACTCGCCACTGCTTAGAGTGCGGCTGTCGCCGATCTTCACGAACTTGCAGATATCCGTTCCCTCTGTAGAATACAACACTTCGAAGGTCTCCGGCAACGGGAATCCATCCGTCATGCTGTTGGAAGCCCAGAAGGATATGGTCTGCTTTCTTCCGCTCAGCGCAGGACTGATGAGCCAGTTGTCTGCATCGTAATAGTCCGGGAGGTTAGGGTCGCTGCCGCATTTGTATAATGAAGCAAGATATTTGCTGCCGCCATGAGGCTTGAGAGCGGGTTCGGTGTCGAGAATCTCCTGAGTAATCCAGTCCGTCAGCGGATCAGCAAGTATGAATGCAAACCGTTCTCCCTGGTTCGGATACTCAATACCTGGGAACAGACTACCTGTCTCGGCATCGGCAGGTGTTGAAGTGCCAACCTGTCCTGTCCATTCGCCAAACTTATCCATAGTCCATGAGTCATAGTTCTCGAATCCGTCTTCCACTTCAGCTACTGTTGGAGAGACAGCAGTCCAAGAAACCTTCACGCTACCATCACCGCTCTCCGTTGCATCAACATTAGTCGGACGTGGTTTGTTGGAAATATCAAACGCCACAGATGCAGTCTTCGTATTGTCATCAAGATTCATGTCCGCATCATAAGCCACCTCTGCCTTCAGCTCAACGGCATCGTTCTGTTCCATCACGCTCGAAGCATAGTCCAGCGAATAGGTCTTTGATGCGAACGGAGCAAGTTCTGCCTTCTCCTCCTTGCTGTCAACGAGTTTGTCGCCGGCATAGAGCTTCACGGTATAGTCCCTTGCAGGAGTGCTGCCGAAGTTGCTCACGGTAACTTCAACCTTTGCCGTTTCGCCCTTCTTGATTCGTGCTGGAGCAGTGAAATTCTTCAGAGTAAGATCGCTGTTATGTATGTCGCGAACATAGAATTCATCCAGATATATCCTCTCTCCGAGATTTGCTGTGCCGGTAAATCTGAAGATGACATACGGCAGAGATGCCAGTTCCGGCTTCAGTGATATAGACTCACGAACCCAGCCTCCATCATCAGCAGTGGCATCTATTGTCTTCAGGTCCTCTATGCTTCCATCCGGCTTCTGCACGGAAACGACAAGTTTGGCGTTAGAACCCGCTTCAGCCATGTGGCTGAAGATGAGCATCGGGTTGGTAGTGCCAGCAAGACAAATCTTACCTGAGCCGATTATACCTGTTCCATCGTTGGCATCGCTACGCATTGCAAAGCTGCCGCCATCGCCGTCAGAAGACTCCAGGGTGAGACCTATGGTGAAGTCTTTCTTCAGTGTCCACCACATGTCGTAAGTCAGCTCGGCACCCTGGAAGCTCTCAAAGAACGGAGTGTCGTAAGGTTTGCCCACAACCATATACGGAGTGTACCCGACGGAGCCTTCGCCCGTTTCGTTAACCGCCGTAACGCCGAACCGCACAAGACTCTGTTCACCTTCGTTGGTAACGAAAGAATAGTCATAGAAGTTTGTGCCTACAGGTATTTTCGCTTCAAGCGAAGGAATTTCTCCATATGGGCTATCCTCAAGGGTATAGAACTTGTGCGAAGTCTTCTGCGTGTCAACATATCCTCCATTTTCACCTTCCTCCTTGTCGGTCCATGTAACCTTTACGGAAGAGGTATTGTCTGCAATGTTCAATACCGGAGAACTTGGAGTGTCGATACCCACATAAGCGTCAACAGGTTCCGTTGTGCGTCCGTTGCCGTCTGCATTGGCAGATGTTATACTATAGGAGTTGAATCCGTTTTCTGGAGTTGTATCAACGAATGTCTGCTTAGAGCCAGGAGCCACATCTGTCAGTTCCTTGATGACAACGCCTCCACGCTTTATCCTGAAGTTCAGCTTGCCGGAAAGGGCTGTGCCGTTGATAGCCTTCGTCGGGGCTGTGAAACTGATTGTCGCACTCATTGCTCCCTTTTCGGCAGGAACGACCGTGAAGTTGTCTGCCGCTGCCGGAGCAGAAGCCGTCATACCGGCACTCACACTTATATCGTCAAGCTGCAGATAGTACTGGTCTGGCTCGCTGACAGCATGGAATCCTATATAGAGCTTGCCGTCTTCGGTAGCGGTAATCTCCTTGGTAAATTCCGTGTATGCTCCCGGCAGTTCCGTTGCAGGCAGCAGCTCTGTCGTCATACCTTCTACTGTGTTGCTGGAACCATATTTCACCTCAAGCTTCTCTACAAGAGAAGATCTGTAAGACCTTGCCTTGAACTTCACGGTGTATACCTTGTTTTTCTCCACCTTGAGCGGAGGAGTGATGAGCCAGTCGTCGCCCACATTATCCTTATTATATTTATATCTTGCCTCGCCGTTGCCGTCGGTATAGTTATAGAACCACTTTGAGTCGTCGTTGTTGTTGTCGATAATGGTGAAGTAAGCCATGGCGTCCTCACTGTCAAACCCTTCTGAATACGGAAGGTTAATGGCATCACCATATACCTTATAGTCGGAGCGGACCTCTTCACCTGTCTTCTTGTCGTTGTAAGCCTTCACGCCGTAGGCATAAGCCTTAAAGTCCTTGCTTGTAATCTTGTCGCTGAAGCTCGTTTCCGTAATGCCCTTGGCAACAACGGTCTTGTCAGGATATCTGACGACATCATATTTCACATCGCCCACATATCCTCCGTTTACACCTTCCGTAACGGCATCCCACGAAAGACTTACGTCACCGGTCTCTTCGTTGAGAGCGAGACTTATGTTTTCTGCTCCCTTAGGAGTGTCGTAGCCTACATACATCGTAGTCTTAGCTATCTCTCCCTTACCCTCTGAGTTGGAAGTGGAAACTTTAATATTCTTCAGTCCGTCTGTATCGAAAGTCAGGCTTTCCGTAACGTCGGCACCTGGTGCGCCGCTGCCGCTGGCAAGCACATCAGCACCCTCGGAAATGGAGTACGCCACCTCACCTGTAAGGTTGTCACCTTTTATATTTGTTGTAGGTAGTTTGAATGAAATGGTACCGTTCAGGTTACCATCTGTGAAATGTGTTGTCAAGTCTGTCGCTGCCGTCGGCGCACCGTCGGCAAGAGCCTCCGGCACGGTGAGGAGCATTATCATATTGTTGTTGGTGAACTCTCCTACTACTTCTGCAGCACCTGTAGTGAGGTCTACCGTATAAAGCTTTGATGAACCGGCGCCATCAACACATGCCCAATAGAATACGCCCGTCTTCTGGTCTATCTCACCACTCTGATAGTAGTATTTCTGTTCGCTGTTCATCAGTCTTACGCCTGTGGCTCCTATCAGTTTCTCTTCCGCCGTCAATGTGTTTATCTTGTAGAGGTTACCGTCTTCGGCTACACCATACAGCACATTGTCTTTTGTCATGCCGAGAGCAACATACTGATGCCCCAGTCTTCCGATAGTGGTGCGTGTCTTGTTCGGGTAGTCCACAATGCCAAGTTCCATTGCGCTGGCATCAGAATTGAAGAACTCTCCGTACACCGTGCCGTCGTCGGCTGTTGCCGTCTCGCAGGCAATAAGAGAATAATCGTTCAGGTCGACAATGTCTCCTTCCCTCTCCCACGTCTCTGTATTGAACACATATAGCGAAGCGAATATAACTCCAGGATAAGCGGTATAGTTCACGGTGTACAGCTTGTCGCCGACAATGGCACCGCCGCCGTTAGGACGGATATAATTATTCAGTCCTAACGCCTCAACGGTGATGTTGCTCACCGCATTGAATTTATAGAAGCCATAGGCTTTACCACTGTCTCCCCACGTGGCATCATCCACCACGCTGCCCCACAGCTCTCTGCCCGACACCGTCTTTGCCGTTCTCAACGGCACTCTCGGTTGAAGAGACAATGGTGAAAGGTTGCCACCGTGGCGCAACTCCTTAAGTCCGGAGTTGAAGCTGTTTCTAAGCACCATTCCTTTGAAAAGCAACGGATAGCTGTCTTCCAACTTCTGTTCCTGTTTACGCAATGCGGCAGGAGTTGTCCTCATGGGTTTCTGTAATACTGACGCAGGAATAGTGCTACGCAGTCCCAATTCCAGTTTCTGGGCATCTGTCTTCACCGGCAACAAAAGCATTGCCGCTGTAGCTCCAGTGATAATGAAGTTCAGTTTGTTACTCATAAGCTAAAACATGTTTTTAATGATGTATAGTATTAAATCTCTTGTGGATGCAAATACTTTGCAAACGAGCGCAAAGAGAGTTTTACTCTCAATTTGCCGAGTGCAGCTAA
>ERZ791617.192-NODE-192-length-48038-cov-3.21032_pt1 | contig 48038 bp, 60 predicted proteins | sample MGYA00510272_ERZ791617 | MGnify/ENA primary metagenome ERZ791617 (study PRJEB30046, sample SAMN00715200) | human gut metagenome | study: EMG produced TPA metagenomics assembly of the A metagenome-wide association study of gut microbiota in type 2...
TTGGCGCTGGCGTTGTTTCCGAAGTAGAAGAGAAATAATTTTTCCGGCATAGTAATGCAAAATACAAGACCGGTCAGCTTATGGCCGGTCTTGATTTTTTAAGACTGATTGCCAAAGAAACGCTTTAGAGTAATTAAGCACTGTTTGGACAGAAAAAATTTGCGTCAGACGGATATTTATAGTTGACATAAAGTGTTAACTGTGTTACTCTATATTAGCGACAATTTGTGATTGGTTTTATTATTATGTACGTAAGCGAGGTGTAACTAAATGCGTAACCTGATTACTTTGGCTTGCACTGAGTGCAAACAGAGAAATTACCAAACCAACAAAAACAAAAAGAACGATCCTGATCGTATCGAGCTCAATAAATATTGCAAGTTCTGCAAAAAACACACTCTGCACAAAGAAACCAAATAATATTGGCTTGTGCGTAACCGGGTAGTAATAGCAAGGATGTGACAAGATGGCCGTTCCGGAAACTACAGACACTGAGAATAAGGGATTCAGCATTACAACCTTTCTTAGTGAAACTAAAGTAGAATTAAAAAAGGTTACCTGGCCTACCAAACAAGAGCTTATTGCTAACACTATAGTGGTAATTATTGCAGTTGTTTTGTGCGCAGCTCTAATCTGGATTATTGATTCCATCTTTAGTATGTTATTCCGCATGATTTTGCAATAATGAGCTGTAAGGCTTAAGTAAGGAGGGAAGGGGAAGCGTTGCTTTCCGTTTATTCATGGAAGAAGAAAAGCAAGGAAAACATTGGTATGTAATCCATACCTATTCTGGCTACGAAAATAAAGTGCGCGCAAACCTGGAACGAAAAGTTCATTCCTTGGGTATGGAAAATGAAATTTTCCGTATTGAAATACCTACGGAAAAAGAGGTTGAAATCACTTCGGATGGCAAGAAAAAAGTTGTTGAGCATAAAGTTTTCCCAGGCTATGTACTGGTGGAAATGATTGTAAATGAGCGCAACTGGTATGCTGTCCGCAATACTGCAGGTGTAACTGGTTTCGTCGGTTCTGATTCTACCCATCCGACTCCGCTTACAGCTGAAGAAGTAAGGCAGATTATGCCTTCGATGGGTATGGAAGTTGAAGAAACTGTCAAACCCGCAAAAATTGATTTTCAGTTACATCAGAGAGTCCGCATCAAGACTGCGCCCTTCATGGATTTTGAAGGCACAATCAGTGAAATCAACGAAGAAAAGGGTAAACTGAAGGTACTCGTTGATATCATGGGACGCGAAACTCCTGTTGAAATTGACTTTACACAAGTTGAAGAAATTGAGTAAGGAGGTGTAATTAAATGCCGAAAAAAGTCGTTAAAATGGTAAAATTACAGGTACCGGCTGCTAAAGCTACTCCGGCTCCTCCGGTAGGTCCTGCACTTGGCCAGGCTGGTGTTAACATCATGGCCTTCGTTAAGGAATTTAACGCACGTACCGAGAAACAAGTTGGCCTCATCATTCCTGTTGAGATCACTGTATTCGAAGATCGTTCCTTTACTTTCGTAACCAAAACCCCTCCGGCTGCAGTTCTGCTGAAAAAAGCTGCTGGTCTGGAAAAGGCTTCTGGTGAACCTAACAAAAAGAAAGTTGCTAAACTGGGTCGTGACAAAGTTCGCGAAATCGCAGAAAGCAAAATGCAAGACCTCAATGCTGCAAACGTTGAAGCTGCTATGAGAATGGTAGAAGGCACTGCACGTAGCATGGGTATTGTAATCGAAGACTAATTTTAAGTAGTCTTCTCAATTTAGTGGGAGGCAAAAGCCGCTTGTACCACATAGGAGGATTTTATAACAATGGGCAAAAAGTATGATGACGCTTTGAAATTAATCGAAGCTGACAAATTCTACTCTCCGAAAGAAGCAGTAGCTCTGGTTAAGAAAACCGCTTCTACCAAATTTGACAGCACTGTTGAAGTTGCTTTCCGTCTGGGCGTTAACCCTAAATACCCTGATCAGCAAGTTCGTGGTGCACTGGTTCTGCCGAACGGCACTGGTAAATCCAAGACCGTTATGGTTTTTGCTAAAGGCCCCAAAGTTGCAGAAGCAGAAGCTGCCGGCGCAGATTTCGTTGGCGGTGAAGAATATGTTGATAAAATCAAGAACGGCTGGATGGCATTTGACGTGTGCATCGCAACCCCTGATATGATGGGTCTTGTTGGTCGTCTTGGTAAAATCCTTGGCCCTCGTGGTTTAATGCCTAACCCGAAGGTTGGTACCGTTACCATGGACGTAACCCGTGCCGTTAAGGAATCCAAAGCTGGTAAAATCGAGTATCGTACCGATAAATCCGGCAACGTACAAGCTCCTATCGGTAAAGCATCCTTTACTGAAGAGCAACTGTTACAAAACTACATGACCTTGGCTGACACCCTGGTTAAGGTTAAACCGGCTGGTGCAAAAGGTCAGTACATGAAGACTATCACCATGTCCTGCACCATGGGCCCTGGCGTTAAAGTTGACGTCCTGAAAGCTAACAGCGACAAATAATTGTAGTTTTACTTAATTTTACTAAATCAGAAGATAATCGGGCCATAGACAGCAGGTGCCACATGCGTAAGTTTTAACTACGCCTGCCGAGGCTGGAGCGTGAAGATATATTAGACCTTCCGACCTCCGGCTACGGCCGAGAGGTCTTTTTGATTTAATAAAAACATCAAAAAAAGGAGGTGCAATCTAAATGGCAGTTATTAGACCTGAAAAAGTAGCTAAAGTTGCTGAAATTCAAGAGTTGCTTTCTAACTCCAAATGCACTATTTTAGTTGACTTCTGCGGTTTAACTGTTGCTCAGGATACCGAGCTGCGTCGCAAAATGCGTGAAGCTGGCGTTCACTACAATGTAGTTAAGAACACCCTGCTGCGTATTGCTGCAGAACAAGCTGGTATTGAAGGTCTGGAACCTTCTCTGGAGAAAAACACCGCTATCGCTGTTTCCCCGGAAGATCCTGTTGCAGTTGCAAAAATCGTTTGCGAATTCGCAAAAGAAAACAAAGAACTGAAAGTTAAAGTTGGCGTTCTTGATGGCAAAGTTATCGGTGCTGACGAAATCAAAGCACTGGCTTCTCTGCCGCCGAAAGAAGTTCTTATTGCCAAGATGCTGGGCAGCATGAATGCTCCTATCAGCGGTTTTGTCAATGTACTTCAAGGTACTATCCGCAATGTCGTATATGCTCTGGAAGCTGTACGCAAACAAAAAGAGTCCGCTTAATTTGCGGCATGCTGCATAAGGCAGCTTAAAAAATAAAAACTTACTTATTATTGGAGGTAACTATAATGAATAAAGATCAAATCATCGAAGCTATTGAATCCATGACCGTACTCGAGCTGTCCGAACTGGTTAAAGCTCTGGAAGAAAAATTCGGCGTATCCGCAGCTGCTCCGGTAGCTGTTGCTGCTGCTCCGGCTGCTGGCGGCGAAGCTGCTGCAGCTGAAAAAACTGAATTCGACGTAATCCTGGCTTCCGCTGGCGCTTCCAAAATCGGCGTAATCAAAGCTGTTCGCGAAGCTACTGGCCTGGGCCTGAAAGAAGCTAAAGAGCTGGTTGACGGCGCTCCGAAAGCTATCAAAGAAAAAATCTCCAAAGCTGACGCTGACGCTCTGAAAGAGAAACTGGAAGCTGCTGGCGCAACTGTAGAAGTTAAATAATCTTGTTTGCTACGATAGTAGCACAATAGATTGTTGATTCGTCTGCAATCCGACTCCCGATGCACTTAGGTGTATCGGGAGTTTTTTGATTTTCTGCCTCAAAGAATATATAATATTTGCAACGGAACCAAGAGGCGAGTAGAGGATGAAAGTCAATTATCAAGGCAATCGCGATGCAAAAATAGTCTTGCTGCAAATAATAGGAGAACACGAGTTGCCGTTTATTGAAGAGGAGCTTTCACATATAAAAGCTATAACGCAGAGTACAGATTTTTTGTTTATTACAGTGCAGGTTGATAGCTGGAATGACGACCTTTCGCCATGGATGGCAGAGCCGATTTTTGGAGATGCTGCCTTTGCTGGCAATGCGGAAAAACTTCTAACACGTATAAAAAATGAAGTAATTGTTCCGTTATTAAGTGAGCATCAAGATATAAAGATTTTTGCTGGTGGCTATTCCTTAGCCGGATTATTTGTATTGTGGGCGGCTTATCAAACAAATTTATTAGAAGGTATAGCAGCAGTATCTCCGTCTGTGTGGTTTCCTAAATTTGTTGATTTTGTACATAACAACAAAATATTAACCAATAGAGTCTATTTAAGTCTTGGCGATAAGGAAGCAAAGACACGCAACCAAATTCTGTCACAGGTGGCAAATGATATTTATGATGTGTATTGCTCATTAAGAGATCATAGGTTGAGCAGTATTCTTGTTTGGAATGAGGGAAGTCATTTTAAGGAACCTGCTTTGCGTATGGCAAAAGGATTTGCATGGTTGATGAACAATGAAAAGATTCACTCATAAGAACACCCATAGATTGTTGATTCGTCTGCAATCCGCTTCCCGATGCACTTAGGTGTGTCGGGAGTTTTTTGATTTTGTGAATGAAGCATAGTCATAGTGCAATTCAGCTGCTTCTTATGCTATAATATAAAAGATGACCTACTATATTGCTGTGTAAAAATGATAGAGATTTTTTATAAAGGAGTTTCATATGCTTACAGATGAAAAACGTAAAAAGCTTTTGGCCGGTGCGCTGGCGGTAGTTATGCTGACAGGTGTTGCAGGCTGTGGTAACGATAAAGACAGTGAGTGGAAGAATGATAACTCTGCTCAGAATAATCAAGATGAAAAGAAGGATGAAGATAACGGCGGAGACTTTTTTCATGGCTTCTTTCCCTGGTACTTCATCGGCCGTACCTTTGGTGTAGGCCCGATGGCAGGTGTGCGAACTGCGCCTGCAGCTAACCAGAAGCAGAATACTGCACCCGCAGGCTCGTCTACTAATCCTAAACCAAACGCTAACACCGCCAACGGCTCTACTGTGCAGCAGGGAACTGCAGGAAGCACGCAAAATGCCAAGCTCGGCAGTACGGGAAGCACAGGCAAAAGCGGCATTGGCAGTGGCATGAGCCGCTCCAGCGGCAGCGCAATTTCCTGAGGTGATGAAGATGTATAAATACCGTAAGCCTGATACATGGCTTGATAAAATTGATTTGAATATGATGCCGTATTTGGATGCGCCGGAGTGGGAAAACCGTTATCCTACTATCAGCGCGCTGCTGATGAGCAATGCCAATAAGCGGGAGCTGCAGCGCATCAGTGCCGGCCTTACAGCAGCACTGTCACGCCTGGCAGAGGCTTTGCGTACCAATAATAATGGCGCAATGCCCTTTAATCTGTTTAATATGACGGATAAGCTCACACCGTATATACTTGCGGATAACTCGGACCATGTGAGCTATATCAGCCGTCTTGACTTTGTAAAGAATACCGACGGCTGCTATAAGCTGGTAGAAATTAATTCGGATACACCCTGCGCCTTGCCGGAAACCTTTTATGCCAACAAGGTAGCGGAAGCATATTTTGCTAAGGAGTACGGCCTGCATTTGCAGCCGCGTTCAGATGGTGAGGAGCTGGCAGAGCCCTTTTTAAAGCTGTTGGAACAGCCTAAATATGCAGATAAGGATGTAGTGCGCATTGCTTTTGCTGCTGATAAAGGCTACAGTGAGGATTGGGCTAACGCCAAATTTTTATTTGAGCGTGTGCAAGAGGTGTTGCGTGAACGCATTTTGAGCAAGCAGCCATTCGTTTGTCGCCTTGTCGGTTTAGATGAGCTTATAGTACATGATGACGGAGTGTACATTCCTAATGAAATATTACATAAGGAAGATAGAATTGATATACTGTATCGTCTGCATCCGCTGGAGCTTTTGATGGATGATGAAAGCGAAGACGGCTATCCTGTAGGCTTAAAACTTATGGAGCTGGCAAATTTCGGGGCTGTGGATCTGGTTAACCCTGTAAAATCCATTGTACTGCAGAATAAAGCGCTGTTGGCACTGGCATGGTATCTATATCAGCATCGTCTTTTCTGGACACCGCAGGAGGAAGAACTGTTGGCTGCGCATTTAACGCCGACCTATTTGGACAGCAAGCCGCTGGCAGGTCAGCGTTATATTAAGAAGCCTATTTTTGGGCGTGAGGGTGCAGGCATTGCTATTGTAGAGCCTGATGGTGCAACGAGCTACGAGGCAGAGGAATGCGATGACTGCGATTTGATTTACCAGCAGTTTGTTCCTTCAGCAGATGTACAGCAGGAAACAGATAACGGTGAGGCAACCGGCAAGTACACTTATTCCTGCTTTGTAATCAACGGTAAAGCGTCGGAAACCTTTGTGCGTTTGCAGCCGGGAGAAATTACCGGCGTGGAAGCATATTTTGTACCTGTTCTCGATGAAATATAAGAATTTGAGGAATATCCGAAATGAATATCCAAGTATATCAATCTTTTTTGACTGTTGTACAGTGCCGCAGCTTTACGCAGGCTGCAAAATATCTTAATTTTACCCAGCCTACAATCAGCAATCATATCAACGCTTTGGAAGAAGAATACGGCGTTATTCTTTTTACCCGAGATGGCAAGAATGTTTATCTGACGCAGGCAGGTAAAAACTTTGTGCCGATAGCACAGCAGCTGATGGCTGATTATCAGAAAAGCCAGGAGGTAATGCGCCAGTTTCAAAAGAAGAATTACAGTCTGAAAATAGGCGTTTCTACTCAGGGCATAAACTTTTATCTTTTGCCTGTGCTGCTGAAGCTCAAAAAGGAATTTCCCGAGCTGGATATAGAGGTCAACCGCTGTATGACGGTAGAATCGACAATAAATGATGCTTTTGTACAAAAGCTGTATGATTTTGCCTTTGTGCATATTGATGTGCAGCCGCTTTATACCAAGCGTGTACAGCTTTGGAATCAGCCGATGGTTTTTGTAGCCTCCAAAGAACTGTATGAACAGATGGGAGAAAACAATAATATTTATGATTATCCCTTTGTTTCCTATCCTGCAAGCGAGGTATACTATAAGCATCTGAAATCTAAGGTTGATTTCACGCGTCTGCAAAGTATATTGACCTTCAGTGATTCGGAATCCGTGCTGGTGGCAGTTGAGCAGAATCTTGGTATAGCCTTGACACCGCGGGTAAAGGTAAGGAAGGAACTGGAGCAGGGGACATTAGTCGAATTCCCTGTCAAGTATTCGGGAAATATGCCTATATCGGTTCTTTATGATTATGAATTTAACTTTACCTTGCCTACAAAACGCTTTTTGGAGCTTTTAAAAGAGTCGCAGGAAAAGATAAAGGGTTAATTTACTTTCTGTTCTTTATATAAGAATAATTTATCAAAATACTATAACAGGGAAAATAATCTTATTGATTTTTTAATTTAGGGCTTCTTCAGCATGTTTGAAGAAGTCCTAAATTTTTAGTATAAAAAAGCGTATGGTTAAGCAAATGTCCACGAATTATAGTACAAATTTTGTATACAAAATACAGAGCGGCGAATAAATTGCTTATGTATACAAGAAAAATTCCAATAAGTATAGATAAAGAAAACTGTTGAGATAATTAAGCTATAATGATAAAATTTTTATAGATAGCGTTGCTTGCGCAAAATTAAGCCGGCTGGATGACTGGCAGAAACGAGGGTATTATGTCAAAGGATATGCAAAAAACTGAAGAAAAAACAAATAGGCGTATGCCAACCTTTACGGAATCCGTTATTCCTATTATTGCCATGATGGTTATTCTGACTGTCGGCAAAGGTTATCTGGGTTACGCAACCGAGCCGCTGCTGCTTTTGGTAGCTGCTATTGCCGGCCTGATTGCTTACCGCGTTGGTGTTACCTGGGATGAAATGATGGACGAAATCTGCCAGAAGATTGCTAAGGGCATGCCGGCAATCCTGATTCTGACCTGCGTTGGTGCGCTGGTTGGTACCTGGATGGCTTCTGGTACTATCCCGATGATGATTTATTATGGTGTACAGATTGTAAACCCGACCTTCATGCTGGTAACCGCGTTCCTGATTACCGCAGTAGTATCTATCGTAACCGGCACCTCCTGGGGCTCCGTTGCTACTATGGGTGTTGCACTGATGGGTATTGCAAGCACTCTGGGTGTAAACCTGGCAGCTACTGCAGGTGCTGTAATCGCCGGTTCCTATTTCGGTGATAAAATCTCCCCGCTGTCCGATACCACTAACCTGGCACCGGTTGCAGCTGGTTCTACTCTTTATGAGCACATTGCTCACATGTTCTGGACTACTGTTCCGGCAACTATTATTTCCCTGGTTGTTTACGCTTTCGTAGGCTTAAAGGGCAATATCGGCGGCGATGTTTCTTCCGAAGCAGTAAGCACTATGCTGACTCAGCTAGATGGCATGTATAACTTTAACATTCTGCTGATTCTGCCTGTACTGCTGATTCTGGCAGGCTCTATCTTTAAGAAACCGACTCTGCCGGTTATGATGGCTTCCACTGTTCTGGCTGGCGCAGAAGCATTGATTTTCCAAAACATCAACCTGAAAAACCTGCTGCTGGCTACTGTAAAAGGCTTTAAAATTTCTATGCTGACCACTCCCGGCTTTGACCCCGCTACTGCTGCTCCTCAGATTATCAAACTTCTGAACCGCGGTGGTATGGCTGAAATCATGGGTACCACTCTGCTGGTATTCTGCGCATTCTGCTTTGCCGGTATCATGAGCAAGGCCGGCTGCCTGGAAGTAGTTCTGCAAAAAATCCTGACCTTTGCTAAGAGCACTGGCGATCTGATTGCTTCCACCGTTGCTTCCTGCATTACCATGGGCCTGTGCACCGGTAACTCCTACCTGTCCATTCTGATTCCCGGTGAAATGTTCCGTGACGCTTATAAAGCAAGAGGTCTTGCTGCTAAGAACCTGTCCCGTACTTTGGAAGATGCAGGTACCGTATTTGTACCGTTGGTTCCCTGGTCTGCAGCAGGTGCTTATATGACCGCCTGCACCGGCATTGAAACTCTGGATTATGCACCGTGGGCAATTCTCTGCTACACCGGTTTCATTATCGCTCTGTTCTACGGCTACACCGGTATCGGTATTGCTAAGCTGGAAGACGAAAAGAAATAAGCCGGTTGCGCAAGCAAGTCGGCAGTACTGAGCCGTTGCTTAGTACACAATGAAAGGAAAAGTGACACATTTTGATTAAGTTAATTAGAAACGCTGACGTTTATGCACCTGCACATCTTGGTAAAAAAGATGTGCTGGTTATTGCAGATAAGGTAGTGCGTATTGCTGATAAAATTGAAGGCTACGAAGGTATGCCTGAGGTTGAGGTATTTGATTTCAGCGGCAAAAAGCTGTTGCCAGGTTACATTGATATGCATATGCATATAACCGGCGGCGGCGGTGAGCAGGGCCCTGCTTCCCGCGTACCCGAAGCAATGCTGAGCCAGATTACCAGCTGCGGTATTACTACTGTTCTGGGCCTGCTGGGTACAGACGGTGTAACCAGAAGTGTAGAAAACCTGGTAGCTAAAGCACGCGCACTGACGGAAGAAGGCATTACCGCCTACTGCCTGACCGGTGCTTACGGTATCCCTTCTCCGACCATTACCGGTTCTATCGAAAAGGATATCATGATGGTTCCACCGATTATCGGCACCAAGATTGCAGTAAGCGATCATCGTAGCTCTAATCCTCAGGGACCGGAGCTGATTGAGGTTGCTACCGCAACCCGTCGCGGTGGCCTGTTGGCTAATGTTGCCGGTTTGGTAACCATGCATATGGGTTCTGGTATCGGCAAACTGGACCCGCTGTTCTACGCATTGGACCATGCCGATGTTCCTGCAAAGAACTTCCTGCCGACTCATATGCTGCGTACTCGCGAGCTGATGGAAGAAGGCGCAAAGCTGGTACGTCGCGGCGGCTATTTTGACATGACTGCCGGCAGCACTGATGAGGATATGGAAATCGGTGCAGAGCAGATTATGGAAATCCTGAGCTGGGAAGGCATGAGCACCGACCACCTGACGATGAGCAGTGACGCCTTCGGTTCTCAGCCTAAGTTCAATGAAAACGGTGACTGCATTGGTCTGACCTACTGCTCTCCTAAATATCTGCATCTGACTATCAAGAGTCTGGTGCGTCGCGGTCTGCCGTTGGAGGAGGCTATCAAGCTGCTGACCTCTACACCTGCCGAGCTGCTTGGCAAAACCGGTGTCAAAGGCTGCGTTGCAGTCGGCGCAGATGCTGACCTGCTGGTTCTGGACGAAAACCTGGATATCGACGCATTGTTTGCTAAAGGCCAGGTTGCCCTGCTGGATAAAGAGATTGTTCTTAAAGGCCGCTTTGAATAAGCTGCGCCTATGCGAATACAGACACACCGAAGATGCTGTGTCTGTATTTTTTTTGACAAAAATCTTGACAACTTGCGTAATTTATGATAACATATCATACTACATCATTATTATTTTTGCAGGTGTAAATTTTGACAACAAATACTGCCGGGTCAGTGGTTGAACGGCGTATCTTGCTTATAATGAAAGATGAGGCAGATCATCGAAGACAACTGACAAGGTCCTTGTGGTAAGAACCTTGTTGTTTTTTTTGTCACGCATGATTCGCCGAGTTTAGTGTGCTGATAATACAAGAAGGGGTGAGGAATTACATGTTTAAACCGGTTCCAGTAGGTGATAGGACTCGGTATAGTTATGCAAGAATCAATGAAATTTTGGCAATGCCTCATTTGATTGATATCCAGAGAAAATCCTACGAATGGTTCGTTCAAAAGGGCCTCATGGAGATTCTGCATGACATTTCTCCTATTAAAGACTTTGCAGGTAATCTGGAGCTTTCCTTTGAAAGCTTTGAATTAGGAACTCCGAAATACAGCGTTGAAGAGTGCAAGGAGAGAGATGAATCCTATTCTGCACCGATGAACGTTAAAGCACGCCTGATTTTCAAAGACAAGGAAAAAGGCGAAATTAAGGAATCCTCTGTATTTATGGGCGACTTCCCGCTGATGACCGATACCGGTACCTTTGTTATCAACGGTGCTGAACGTGTTATCGTCAGCCAGCTGGTGCGTTCTCCCGGCGTTTACTATAGTGTAACTATGGATCCCAGCGGTAAGAAGATTTACGGTACTACTGTAATTCCTAACCGTGGCGCTTGGATTGAATATGAAACTGACATTAATGATATTATTTCTGCTCGTGTAGACCGTACCCGTAAGGTTCCGGCAACCGTGCTGCTGCGTGCTCTGGGCTTGTCTTCCAATGATGAGATCCTGGCTTGCTTCGGCAATCATCCTGCGCTGCTGGCAACTCTGGAAAAGGATACTACCACTAACAGAGATGAAGCTATGCTGGAGCTTTACAAGAAGCTGCGTCCGGGCGAGCCTGTTATTCTGGAAAACGCCGTACAGCTGATTGAAAACACCTTCTTCGACAGCAAGCGTTATGATCTGGCTAATGTTGGCCGTTATAAGCTTAACAAAAAGCTTGGCTGGCGCAACCGCCTGAGCGGTACCGTACTGGCTGAGGCTATTGCTGATGAAGAAACTGGCGAAATCATCCTGCCGGCAGGCACTAAGATGACCGATGAAAATCTTGATAAGATAGCAGAAAGCGGCATTTATAACGAACGCGGTCTGCGTGCTGTCAAGGTTCAGAACCATGAAGAAGAAATGCTTCTGATGTTCACCACCGGTATCGATGAAAAAATGCATACCGTTACCAATGAGGATGTATTTGCTTCCTTCAACTATTTGCTGAACCTGATGGATGGTCATGGCACCGGCGATGATATTGACCATTTGGGCAACCGTCGTGTACGCTGCGTTGGCGAATTGCTGCAAAACCAGTTCCGTATCGGTCTTTCCCGTATGGAGCGTGTAGTAAAAGAGCGTATGACCATTCAGGACAACGAGGTGATTACCCCGCAGGCTCTGATAAACATCCGTCCTGTTGTTGCCGCTATTAAGGAATTCTTCGGCAGCAGCCAGTTGTCCCAGTTCATGGACCAGAATAACCCTCTGGCAGAGCTGACTCATAAACGTCGTCTGTCTGCCCTCGGCCCCGGCGGTCTGTCCCGTGAGCGCGCAGGCTATGAAGTCCGCGACGTACACAACTCCCACTATGGCCGTATGTGTCCTATCGAGACGCCTGAAGGTCCTAACATCGGTTTGATCGGTTCTTTGTCCACCTATGCTGTTATCAATGAATACGGCTTTATGGAAACTCCGTACCGTGTTGTTGATAAAGAAAATAAACGTGTAACTGAAGAAATCAGATACATGACTGCGGACGAAGAAGATAAATATATCGTAGCACAGGCCAACGAACCGTTGGATGATGACGGCTACTTCCTGGGCGAGCGTGTTACCGCCCGTGCTAAGGATGATGTCCTCTCCATTACTCCGGATAAGGTTGACCTGATGGACGTTTCTCCTAAACAGGTAGTATCTATCGCAACCGCGCTGATTCCTTTCCTGGAGAACGATGACGCTAACCGTGCTCTGATGGGTGCGAACATGCAGCGTCAGGCTGTACCTCTGCTCTGCACTCAGGCTCCGATTATCGGTACCGGTATGGAATACAAGGTTGCTGCCGACTCCGGTGTCTGCGTTCTGGCTAAACGTGCCGGCGAAGTTATCCGCGTAGTAGGCAACGAAATCCGTGTACGTGCAGAAAACGGTGAAGTGGATGTATATCCGCTGCTGAAATTCAAACGTTCCAACCAAGGTACCTGTGTTAACCAGCGTCCTATCGTTTTCAAAGGCGACAAGGTTACCGAAAAGCAGATTCTGGCTGACGGCCCTGCTACCGATCATGGCGAGCTGGCTTTAGGTCACAACGTAATCGTTGCTTATATGCCTTGGGAAGGCTATAACTACGAGGATGCTGTTCTGCTGAACGAGGATCTGGTAAAGGCTGATATCTTTACCTCTATCCATATTGAAGAATATGATTGTGATGCCCGCGATACCAAGCTTGGTAAAGAAGAAATTACCCGCGAGATTCCTAACGTATCCGACGAAGCTCTGAAGGATCTGGATGAACGCGGTATTATCCGTATCGGTGCCGAAGTACGCCCCGGCGATATTCTGGTAGGTAAGGTTACTCCGAAAGGCGAAACCGAGCTGACTGCAGAAGAACGTCTGCTGCGTGCAATCTTCGGTGAAAAAGCACGTGAAGTACGTGACAGCTCCCTGCGTGTACCGCACGGCGAAGCAGGTAAGATTGTCAGCGTTAAGGTATTCAGCCGTGAAAACGGCGATGATCTGCCGCCGGGAGTAAACGAACAGGTTCGTGTACATATTGCCCAGAAACGTAAGATTTCCGAAGGCGATAAGATGGCAGGCCGTCACGGTAACAAGGGTGTCGTTTCCCGTATTATGGCACGTGAGGACATGCCTTTCCTGCCGACCGGCGAACCGGTACATATCGTACTGAATCCGTTGGGCGTACCTTCCCGTATGAACATCGGACAGGTACTGGAGAACCATCTTGGCTGGGCAGCACGTGCGCTGGGTATGGAAATTGATACTACCAACCTGGCAGCTAAGCTGAATGCCGTTGAAAAAACCGGCGCAGCAGAAGGTACTCCGGAATTTGAAGCAGCCTTCAAGGAAGAGCTGGCTAATTCCGAAACCGCTAAGAAATTAGAGCATTACGGCTACGATTATGAAAAATATGGTATGCCGGAAACTGTTGAAATTGATAAATTCGGTGGCAAGAGCGTAAAAGCAGTACAGATTTCCGTACCTGTATTCGACGGTGCGCATGAGCAGGATATTGCTGATGCACTGGAGCTTGCAGGCATTGATAAAACTGCTAAGACCACTCTGTATGACGGTCGTACCGGTGAACCCTTCGATAACCCTGTTACCGTTGGTCTGACCTATTACCTCAAGCTTCACCATTTGGTTGATGATAAGATCCATGCCCGCAGCACCGGCCCGTACTCCTTGGTTACCCAGCAGCCGTTGGGTGGTAAAGCACAGTTCGGCGGCCAGAGATTCGGTGAGATGGAAGTTTGGGCGCTGGAAGCATACGGCGCTGCTTACACCCTGCAGGAAATCCTGACTGTTAAGTCCGATGACGTTGTTGGCCGTGTTAAGACCTACGAAGCAATTGTTAAGGGCGAAAATGTACCTGATCCTGGTATTCCTGAATCCTTCAAGGTACTGGTTAAGGAATTGCAGTCCATCGGTCTGGATATCAAGGTTCTCAACGAGGACGAGGAAGAGGTTTCATTACGCGACGATGAGGATGACGATATTGCAACCACCGCTCGCGAGGTTGATTTAGACATCAACGGCCAGGTTGTTGAAAACGCACCTGAAAAGCCTGTTGATGATTATGCTGATAATGACGCTACCGAGGATGATAGTGATTCTGGTGACATCATTGCCGATATGGGTAATTTCACTATTACCGATAATCCCGATGGTGACTTAGATGATCCGACTAATATGTAAGAGAAGGGAGCGAATGATTCTTGATCGACGTAAATAATTTTGTGTCTATGCGTATCGGTTTGGCTTCTCCGGACCAGATTAGAGCCTGGTCCTACGGCGAGGTAAAAAAACCCGAAACCATCAATTACAGAACCCTGAAGCCGGAACGGGATGGCCTGTTCTGCGAAAGAATCTTTGGCCCTACTAAGGATTGGGAATGTCATTGCGGCAAATATAAACGCATCCGTTATAAGGGTATTATCTGCGACAAGTGCGGCGTTGAAGTTACCCGCAGCAAGGTTCGTCGTGACCGTATGGGCCACATCGAACTGGCTGCGCCGGTTTCCCATATCTGGTACTTCAAAGGTATCCCCAGCCGTATGGGCTTGATTCTGGATATTTCTCCGCGTAGCCTGGAAAAAGTTTTGTATTTTGCCAGCTTCATCGTACTTGACCCGGGTGAAGGCACTGACCTGGTTAAAGGCCAGCTGCTGACCGAGCCTGAGTACATGGAAAAACGTGATAAATATCCTGAAGCAGGCATCCGTGTAGGTATGGGCGCTCAGGCTATTAAAGAGCTGCTGGAAGCTATTGATCTGGAAGCTTTGACAGAGCAATTGCGCCATGAAATGAAGGAGCTGAGCGGTCAGCGCCGTGTACGTGCTATCCGCCGTTTGGAAGTAGCCGAAGCATTCCTGAAATCCGGCAACCGTCCTGAATGGATGATTATGGATGTAGTTCCGGTTATTCCGCCTGAACTGCGTCCTATGGTACAGCTGGATGGCGGTCGTTTCGCAACCTCCGACCTGAACGATCTGTATCGCCGTGTTATTAACCGTAACAACCGTCTGAAACGTCTGCTGGAGCTGCATGCGCCTGATATCATTGTCCGCAATGAAAAACGTATGCTGCAGGAAGCAGTAGATGCTTTGATTGATAACGGCCGTCGCGGCCGTCCGGTTACCGGTCCCGGCAACCGTCCTCTGAAATCCTTGTCCGACATGCTCAAGGGTAAACAAGGCCGTTTCCGTCAGAACCTGTTAGGTAAACGTGTTGACTATTCCGGCCGTTCCGTAATCGTTGTAGGTCCTGAGCTGAAAATGCATCAGTGCGGCCTGCCGAAGGAAATGGCTCTGGAGCTGTTCAAACCCTTCGTTATGAAGCGTTTGGTAAACAGCGGTGAAGCAACTAACATTAAGAGTGCTAAGCGCATGGTAGAGCGTGCTACCAACGCTGTATGGGACGTTCTGGAAGAGGTAATCAAGGAACATCCTGTACTGTTGAACCGTGCACCGACTCTGCACAGACTGGGCATTCAGGCTTTCGAGCCTATCCTGTCCGAAGGCCGTGCTATTAAGCTGCATCCTCTGGTATGTACCGCTTATAACGCCGACTTTGACGGTGACCAGATGGCTGTCCATCTGCCGCTTTCCGTTGAGGCTCAGGCTGAAGCACGTATGCTGATGATGTCCGTAAACAACATCCTGGCACCGAAAGACGGCAAGCCTGTTGCTGTTCCTACACAGGATATGGTTTTGGGCTCCTACTATCTGACTATTGAAAAGACCAGCAAGGATGACCCGAACGTTAAGGGTGAAGGAACCCGCTACAGCAGCGTAGATGAAGCTCAGCTGGCTTACTTCCACCATGCGGTAGATCTGCAAGTACCTATCGAGGTTTATATTCCCAACAGCGAAATCTATGATGAAGAAAAGGGTGCAGCTGTCGGTGAAACCGGTATGTCCCTGGTAGTTACAACTGTAGGTAACACTATTTTCAATGGCGAGCTGCCTCTGGAAATGCGTTACTATCATAAAGAAAAAGATCAGGTTGTTGAAAAGCGTCTGGATGCTTCCGGCAATGTTGTTGAAACAACCGTTGAAGTTGAACGTTGGCATCTCGGCAAGCTGATTGACAAGAAAGAATTGGGCAGACTCGTTGCTAAGGCTCACAAGCTGTACGGCAACCTGCGTACTGCCGAGATTCTGGATATTGTTAAGAAAATGGGTTACGATAATGCTTGTAAATCCGGTATTTCTATCGCAACCTCCGATATTCAGATTCCTGCTGAAAAAGAAGTTATTCTGGAAGCAACAGAGCATGAGGTTGATAAGGTTGAACGCCTCTTCCGCCGTGGTTTGATGAGCGATGACGAACGTTATCGTAAGGTAATTGACCTGTGGAACGAAGCAACCGATAAGGTTACCGATAAACTGATGAAATCCACCATGAACAAGTTCAATCCTGTATCCATGATGGCTGACTCCGGTGCCCGCGGTAACAAACAGCAGATTCGTCAGCTGGCCGGTATGCGTGGTTTGATGGCCGATCCTTCCGGTCGTATCATTGACCGTCCTATCAAATCTAACTTCCGTGAAGGCCTGACTATTTTGGAATACTTCATTTCTTCTCATGGTGCTCGTAAAGGCTTGGCCGATACCGCACTGCGTACCGCTGACTCCGGTTACCTGACTCGTCGTCTGGTTGACGTTGCACAGGACGTAATTGTCCGTGAGGATGATTGCGATATCGTTGGTATGAACCTGGTTAAGGAACGCAGCCGTCTGAGCAAGGCTGTTCTTGGCGCAAGCCAGAACAAAATCCGCGAAAAGGTTATGGGTCGTACCCTGGCTTCCGGCGTACTTGATGAAGAAGGCAACCTGATTGCTGAAGCAGATACCAACATCACCGAAGAGCTTTTTGCTAAGCTCAATGATGCAGGTGTTGAAGAAATCAATCTCTATTCCGACGAAGATATGAACGGTGAGGATATCGAAAATGTCCGCATCAACATCAGCGATACCTTTGCTCATAATGTGCTGAAGGAAGCAATGATGCATAACTTCAACGGCAAAGAAGTGGCAGCAGATATTGTTAACGGTGCAGGCGAAGTGCTGGCACATACCGGCGAAACTATGACCGAAGACATTATCAACGCTGTTCTGGCTGACGGTACCGTTAAGGAGCTGCGTATCCGCAATAACGAAATTGCCGGCATTGAGGTTGAGGCAATTACCGAAGGCAAAAAAGAGAAAACCATCATTGAAACCCTGCATGACCGTATCATTGGCCGTAACCTGGCTGAGGATATTCTGGATGAAAATGGTGAAATTCTTTATCATATCAATGAATATGTTACCGAGCCTATGGCAGAACGTATCTGCCAGCTGCGTGAAAAGGTTAAAATCCGCAGCGTACTTACCTGTAAGGCTAAGTTCGGCGTTTGCCGCAAGTGCTATGGCCGTAACCTGGCAACCGGCAAGAACGTCGATGTTGGTGAGGCAGTCGGCACTATCGCTGCACAGTCCATCGGCGAACCTGGTACTCAGCTGACCATGCGTACGTTCCATACCGGCGGCGTTGCTGGTGCAGACGATATTACCCAAGGTCTGCCTCGTGTCGAGGAGCTGTTCGAAGCACGTAAACCGAAACATCCGGGCATTCTGTCCGAGGTTGCAGGTCACGTACATATTACCCAGGAAGGCAACAGCCGCAAGGTAAACGTAATGGCACTGGATGGCGAAAACCAGGAATATCAGATTCCTTACGGCGCTAAGCTGTCTGTTGTTGAGGGCGAGGAAATCGCTAAGGGCGACCGTCTGACCGAAGGTTCTCTTAACCCGCATGACGTACTGCGTATCAGCGGCGTGAAGGCTACCCAGAACTATCTGGTATCTCAGGTAGTAGGCGTTTATAAGTCTCAGGGCGTAGATATCAACAGTAAGCATATCGAGGTTATGGTTCGTCAGATGATGCGCAAAATCCGCATCGAGGAATCCGGTGACACCACAATGCTGCCGGGTGAAGACGTTGATGTGGCAGAATTTGAAGAGCAGAATACCGAGATGCTGGAAGCAGGCAAGGCTCCTGCAGAAGGCCGTGCTATCCTGCTGGGTATCACCAAAGCTTCTTTGGCTACCGACTCCTTCCTGTCTGCTGCTTCCTTCCAGGAAACCACCCGCGTACTCACCGATGCCGCTATTAAAGGCAAAGTTGACCCGCTGCTGGGCCTGAAAGAAAACGTTATCATCGGTAAGCTGATTCCGGCAGGTACCGGTATGAGCCGTTATCGTGATATCAAAGTTAAATATAATGTTCCGATGCCCGAAGTTGCAACTGCTGAAACTGTAGCAGAAGAAACTCCCGATAAGGAATAACGTATAAGCAAGCGCGCCTCAAAGCCTTAAGCTCTGAGGCGCTTTGCTCTCTAAGGAGAACGAATTTATGCTGATAAAAAAATTTCCTGTTCCCTGCCGCGTGGATTATGTTCCTTCTCCCTATGAGCCGGATGAGGACGGCGTGCAGGATGTCGGCTATTATAACGGTAAGCTGAGCGACGGCCGTGCCTATCGCCTGGAATGCTGGCGTATGGACGATATGCTGATGCTGACAGTAATGTTTTCCGACCGCTGTCTTGAGGGCTACAGACGTGAGGATATGGCGCTTTTGCTGGAGCTGGAAGATATCATATGTTTTACAGGTACCAACCGTAAGCTGCAGGCTACACGCACGGAGGATGACCGCGGACAGACTGTATGGGCCATTAATATTATGCTGGCCAATAAAAAAGGCACCTATGCGGAAATTGTGCCGTCATTGAACAGATATATCATGTAAGACAATCGCTGCTGCAGGCAAAGCCTCGGCAGCGATTTTTCAGTTGAAATTAATTTTACATGCCTATACTGCATTGTGATACAATAGCTGTAACGGAGGCGGAAGCAATGAAAATTTTGTTAGCTGAGGATGATATAAATTTAGGTAAGCTTTTGAGCATGCTGCTGAAAAAGCAAAATATAACTGTGAACTGGGTGCAGGATGGCGAGGCTGCCTACGATGCTGTATATGCCGACGGCTATGATGTGCTGGTGTTGGACTGGATGATGCCGCTTCTGAGCGGACTTGACCTGTGCAAGCGTTTGCGTGAGGAGGATTATCAGGGAAAAATATTGCTGCTGACGGCCAAGGATACGTTGGCGGATAAGGTGCAGGGCTTAAACAGCGGTGCCGATGACTATCTGGTAAAGCCTTTCGAGCTGGAGGAGCTGGTGGCGCGTCTGAACGCTCTTTGCCGTCGCCAAGGACAGTACAGCGCGGAAAAGCTGCGTTACGGTGCTTATACTTTGGAAAGCTCTACATATTGCCTGGCATACGGCGAGCGTGAATTTAAGCTGCTGGAGCTGCTTTTGCGTAACCGTGGGCAGGTTATGCCGCGTGCGGTGCTGCAGGACCGCATCTGGGGCATTGACAGCGATGTGACGGAGAACAATCTTGATGTGCATATCCGTCTGCTGCGTAAAAAAATTATGGAGCTGAACGGAGAAGAACTGATTAAAACGATGCGGGGCGTGGGCTATTATGTGGAATAAGCCTTTTGAAAAGCTGCGCCGGCGTATGACCTGCTTATATGCGGCAATCTTCGGTGCTTTGATTTTAGTTATTGTAGCTGCTGCCTATACCTTTATCTGGTGGGAAATATTGGCGCATGAAAAGGAAAATCTTGTAGCGCAAATTTACCATGAGGGCGAAGAATGGGTAGAATCGGAGGAGGCTCCCTGCTCCGAAGCAGCTATCCGCAGCGGGAAGATGCTTGCATACTTTGTGAATGCAGATGGCTCGAAGGTAATTTTAAACCAGCTTGGAACAGGTGAGGCAGGGCAGGAGCTGATGAGTCATAAAGATGATTGGCCGAAGAAGCTGAATACATCGCGTCTTTTGCGGATGCAGAGTGCAAATGGTGCGAGTTATAGATATCTTGCCGCTGTTGCTCCCGTTATTGACGGTGATAAGCAGGTTGGCAGGCTGTATATGTTCAAAAATATGCAGTTTTATTATCATGCGGCCTATAAAACACTGTTTTTGCTTTTGTGTATGGCATTGATACTCTATTTTGCTGCCTGTTATTTCGGTTATTGGCTGGCAGAACGCAATATCCGTCCTATAAGCAACATGTATGCCAAGCAGCAGCAGTTCACAGCGGATGCTTCGCATGAAATGCGCACGCCGCTTGCCGTTATGAAGCTGGCTGTGCAGGGACTGCAGGAGGTTGAGGACAGCAGGCTGAGCGATTTTGCCAAAGAGTCGGTAAACATGCTGCAAAGCGAGTCGGAAAGACTTAGCCGTCTTACGGAAAATCTTATGACGCTGGCGCGCAGCGATGAGGATATTCTTCCCGTGTATACGGCGCAGGTGGATATAACGGCGCTGTGTAAAAAGGTTGCATCGCAGATGTCGCTTTTGACAGCAGAAAAAAAGCTGCAGCTGAAGCAGGAAATCCAGGATAACTTGGTAATGCAGGGTGATGAAATGGCTTTATCGCGCTTGCTGATTATTCTGTTGGATAACGCTATGAAGTATTCACCGGAGCAGACGCAAATTACTCTGCGTGCAGCCAAGGTGAAAACGCATCTGGTACTGGAGGTACGTGATGAGGGCTTTGGCATCAGTGACGAAGATAAGCAGAAGATTTTTGACCGCTTCTTCCGCGTGGACAAGGCGCGCAGCCGTAGTCATGGGGGCTTGGGCTTAGGCTTGTCGCTGGCGCTGGCTATTGTGCGGCAGCATGGCGGCAGCATCAAGGTTCTCGACAACAAGCCTCGGGGAACTGTCATGTATGTGAAGCTGCCGACGGCTGCAAAGTAATTATTAGGCTTTCTTATAAGCTGAATTTAAGATGAATACCCCTTTCAGTAATCATTAAGTGAAGGAGTTTATACTGTGCTTAATGAAAGGCGGAGTGTAAAAGCTCTGCTGCTGAAGGGGGATTTTTTATGCCACGAAAATATTGGCTGCTGCTTTTTTCAGCTGCCGCAGCATTGCTTTTTGCGGGTAATGGCAGCCTGCTGATTACAGACAGCGTAGAATCTAATTATGCCTTGACGGCGAAGGAAATGGTACTGAGCGGCGATTGGCTGTCACCGCAGATTTACGGTCATTACTGGTATGATAAGCCGATTTTCTTTTATTGGATGACGGCGCTGGCTTATAAAATGTTTGGCTTTACGGAATTTGCTTCACGCTTCTTCCCGGCGTTGTTCGGTTTAGGCAGCGTGGCATTATTGGCGTGGGGCGGCAGCAAGCTGGAAAATGCGCGCAGCGGTTTTATCAGTGCATTGGTACTGCTGAGCAGTGTAGAATTTTTTCTGATCAGCAAGTCGGTAATTACAGATGCTGTATTGTTCTTTTTCTTCAGTGCGACATTGCTGTTTTTCTATCTTGGCTATCGTGACGGCAGGGCGCGCTATTGGTACATTATGTATGCTGCAGCAGGCTTTGCGGTTTTGACTAAGGGACCGATTGGCGTGCTTCTGCCGGGATTGATTATTACGTTATTCCTGTTGTGGCAGCGTGATTGGCACGTACTGAAGCGCATGCATCTTGTAAGCGGCACATTGCTTTGTGCGGCGGTTGTCGTTCCCTGGTATGCTGTAATGTACAGCCTGCACGGAAGCGACTTCATCAATACCTTCTTCGGCACGCATAACTTCCTGCGCGCAACGGTATCGGAGCATCCGCGTGACGATGTGATTTACTATTATACGCTGGTAAATCTGCTGGCGCTGTTTCCGTGGAGCGGACTTGTTCCCAGGGCTGCTTATAAATGGTGGCGGCAGGGACATCGTAGCCTGGAAGAACAGCAAAAATTTTTACTGCTGTGGGCACTTGTTGTTTTCATTTTCTTTCAATGTATGGCAACGAAATACATCACCTATACTTATCCGCAGCTCTTCCCGGCCAGCCTTTTGCTGGGAAGCATGCTGGCGAAACATACGGACTGTGTGGATGGCGGTTATATGATATTTGTCGGCGGAGGCTTTGGCCTGCTGCTTGTGGGAGCATGGTTTGCGGTAAGTCATCAGCTTATAGCATCTGAGCTGCTGTTCTTGCTGCCGTTGGCGCTGATTATCGGCGTGATGCTTGATTATATACTGCGCTTAGTGACGGGAGAGCGTGTCTGCAGTATTGCGGCTATGTCGGCAGTATTTTATATTGCGCTTATTTTCAGCCTTGCTATACCATTCAGTGAGCAGCGCAGTGCGAAGAATTTGGGTGAGATGCTGACGGAAAATGATGTACATGAGGTAGGCTTATATGGCAAATATCCTACTTCTGCAGTTTTTTACAGCAGCAGTAAAATTGTCAAGCTGATGCATGAGCGTGAGGTTGCAGGCTATGTTCCCAAGGATTTTTCCTGGACAAGCAAGAACGTTATGCCTTACGCAACACTGGAGCGGAATCCGTATCGTTTTGTTGTTGTTACGACTAAAAGCTATGATAGATTTATTGCTCAGCAGAATAAAAAATGGCAGGTTATTGATGCCGATAATAGTTGGATTATGCTGAGAATGAAGCATATATGATTACAAAGCGAGATTTAGTATGTATTTTTTACAATAAGTAGTATTTTAGCATGCTTTAAGCAATCTGTTTTGCTTCAAAAGTTACACTCCCTTATGTATTCGTGTATACATAAAAAATTGTTAAAAAAAGACTTGCGTTCTTCAAAAAGTGTGTTATAATAGCGTACATAAGTAAATAACGAGTGGATGATGTATATGGGAGAAGGCACTGCCTACCGAAGGAGCAAAACTCTCAGGTGCTTAATTTTAAGCAGGAACCGTATGCTGACACAACTCTGGAGAGTCCCTTAAATGGGCGCCGAAGGTGCAAAGATGTCTTCTGAAATTCAGAAACGTCCTTATCTCTCAGGCCAGTGGACAGAGCAAAGCTTATGTGATGGCGCTATTGCCTATCATATGTCATTGACTTTTACCGGAGTATTTTTTGTATACTCCGGTTTTTTATTTGCTTGTAAATAATTAATGGGAATTTAAAGGGAGATGTTTGAATCATGTTGGAAATTTTGAATGAAATTGATGCGTTTGTCTGGGGTCCGCCGCTTCTGGTACTTTTGGTTGGTACCGGTATTCTGCTGACCTTCCGTCTGAAGCTGCTACAGGTTTTCAAGCTGCCGCAGGCTTTGGGCTTGATCTTCAGTGCCAAGAACGATGGCAGTGGTGACGTAAACAGCTTTAAAGCATTGTGTACCGCACTGGCTGCAACTGTTGGTACCGGTAACATCGTTGGTGTTGCAACTGCAATTAAAGCAGGTGGGCCGGGTGCTTTGTTCTGGATGTGGATGGCAGCCTTCTTCGGAATGGCAACCAAATATTCCGAATGTCTGCTGGCTGTAAAATATCGTACTGTCGATGCTAACGGCAATATTTCCGGTGGCCCGATGTACTACATTGAAAATGGTCTTGGCAAAAAATACAAACCGCTGGCTGTTATGTTTGCTATATTCGGTGTTCTGTGCGCATACTTTGGTATCGGTACCTTTGCTCAGGTAAACTCCATTGTTGAAATTACCCAGATTTCTGCAGGTATTCCGGTTGTTTACACCGGTATTGCTCTGACTGTAGTTGTTGCTGCTGTAACCATCGGCGGTCTGAAATCCATTGCAACTGTTGCTGCAAAGGTAGTTCCTGCTATGGCTCTGCTGTACTTCCTGACTACTGTCGGTATCATGATTGTGTTTGCAGATCAGGTTCCTGCTGCAATCGCAACTGTACTGAATTCTGCTTTCACTCCGACTGCTGCTCAAGGCGGTTTCCTCGGTGCTACCGTTATGCTGGCAATGCGCAGTGGTGTTGCTCGTGGCGTATTCTCCAACGAATCCGGTTTAGGTTCTGCTCCTATCGTTGCTGCTGCTGCTAAAACCAAATGGGCTGCAGAGCAAGGCTTGATTTCTATGACCGGTACTTTTATTGATACTATTATCATTTGTACTCTGACCGGCTTGTCCCTGGTTGTCAGCGGTGTATGGTGCGGACCTCTGAACGGTGCTGCAATGACTGAATCTGCCTTCACCATGGCTTTCCCTGCATTTGGCAGCATGCTGCTTTTGGTTGGTCTTGTACTCTTTGCTTTCACCACCATCCTTGGCTGGAACTACTACGGCGAACGCTGTGTAGAATATCTGATGGGCGTAAAGGCAATTCTGCCGTACCGCATCATCTTCATATGCCTGATTGCCTGCGGTCCTTTCCTGAAGCTGGAAGAGATTTGGGTTTTGGCGGATATCGTTAACGGCCTGATGGCTATTCCTAACTTAATTGCTTTGATTGCTTTGTCCGGTGTAGTTGTTGCCGAAACTAAGGCTTATCAGAAGCATCTGGCTGAAGAAAAGAATAAATAAGTAAGCCTAATATTTCATCTTTATATAGCAAAGCGGCGTTGTGCGACTCTCCCCAGAGTTCCCACAGCGCCGTTTTGTTATTAAAAAAATCAATAAACATACTTTAGTTTACAGTTTTGTATGTATGCGTGTATACATTGCTGTAAGATCTTGAATTTTGTTTTACATGTGTTATAATCAGATACATAAGTAAATAATGAGTGGATGAAGTACATAGGAGAAGGCAATGCCTACCGAAGGAGCAAAAACTCTCAGGTGCTTATAAAAAGCAAGAACCGTGTACAGACACAACTCTGGAGAGTCCCTTGAATGGGCGCCGAAGGTGCAAAGATGTGAATATTTACATCCTTATCTCTCAGGCCAGTGGACGGAGCAAAATAACAATGATAGCACAGCTATCATGGCCGCTGACAAACCGGAGTATCAGGTAATTATACTCCGGCTTTTTATTTACTTAGGGAACTTTGAAAATGAGAGGGGAAATCATCATGTTGGAAACATTGAATGCAATTGATTCGTTTGTCTGGGGTCCGCCACTACTGGTATTGCTTGTAGGTACCGGCATTATGCTGACCATTCGTTTAGGCTTGTTGCAGGTATTGAAGCTGCCGCAGGCATTGAAGCTTATCTTCTGTGCCAAGAATGATGGTCACGGTGACGTAAACAGCTTTAAAGCATTGTGTACCGCTCTTGCTGCAACTGTTGGTACCGGTAATATTGTCGGTGTTGCTACCGCAATTAAGGCCGGTGGTCCCGGTGCATTGTTCTGGATGTGGCTGGCTGCCTTCTTCGGTATGGCAACCAAATATGCAGAATGCCTGCTGGCTGTAAAATATCGTACTGTCGACGCTAACGGCAATATCTCCGGCGGTCCGATGTATTACATTCAAAACGGCCTTGGCAAGCAATATAAACCCTTGGCTACTATGTTCTGCGTTTTCGGTATCATGTGCGCATACTTCGGCGTAGGTACCTTCGCTCAGGTAAACTCCATCGTTGAGATTACCAAAATCTCTGCAGGCATCCCGGTTCTTTATACCGGCATTTCGCTGACAATTCTTGTTGCTGCCGTAACCATAGGCGGTCTGAAATCCATCGCTACTGTTTCTTCTAAGGTTGTTCCCGGTATGGCAGTAATTTACTTCCTGACTACCTTAGGTATTTTGATAGCTTTCGCTGATCAGGTGCCGGCAGCTGTAGCACTGGTTATTGAAAGTGCCTTCACTACTACTGCTGCACAGGGCGGCTTCCTTGGTGCAACTGTTATGCTGGCAATGCGCAGCGGTGTTGCCCGCGGCGTATTCTCCAACGAATCCGGCTTAGGCTCTGCTCCTATCGTAGCGGCTGCTGCTAAAACTAATTGGCCTGCTGAACAAGGTCTGGTTTCCATGACCGGTACCTTTATCGATACCATCATCATCTGCACCATGACCGGTTTGTCCTTGATTGTTACCGGCGTTTGGAACGGTGAACTCAACGGTGCTGCAATGACTAATGCAGCCTTCACTTCCGCCTTCCCTGCTTTCGGCAGCTGGCTGCTGTTGGTTGGCCTGGTGCTCTTCGCCTTCACTACCATCCTCGGCTGGAACTATTACGGCGAACGTTGCGTAGAATATCTGATGGGTGTTAAAGCAATTCTTCCGTACCGCATCGGTTTCATCATTCTTGTTGCCTGCGGTCCGTTCCTGAAACTGGAAGAAATCTGGGTTATGTCCGATATCGTTAACGGTCTGATGGCTTTGCCTAACCTGATTGCTCTGGTTGCTCTTTCCGGCGTAGTTGTTGCTGAAACAAAAGCTTATCAGCAGCATCTCAAGGAAGAGGCTGAGTTGGTTCCGGTAAAATTAGCCGAAGAAACCAATCATTAAGTTATCCCATTTAATTTAATATAGTGCAGCGGCACCGTGAGACTCTCCCCAGAGTTCCCACAGTGCCGCTTGCCTTTGCGCTTGCGCAAAAGTTTGCGGTATGCTAAACTAGCCTTAGAGAGATTACTTACAATCTTTTGAATCAAATGTATCAGTAACCAACTACGTGTATATTTTTTCGCTGTGCCGGTTGGTTTGTCGGTAGATGAAAGGAAGTGCGCAATGAGCATTATCGGTAATATTATCTGGTTTTTATTTGGCGGTATTTTAGCAGGCATTATCTGGTATCTGGTAGGCCTGTTATGGTGTTTGACGATTATCGGTATTCCGGTAGGACTGCAGTGCTTTAAGCTGGGACGGTTGAGCTTCTTCCCATTTGGCAAGGATGTAGCTTTGAGCGGTGAAACAACCTCGTTGCTGTTAAATATTTTTTGGCTGATTTTTGGCGGTATCGAGCTGGCAATTACGCATGCAGTTTTTGCTGTAATTTTGTGCTGTACGATTATCGGCATTCCCTTCGGCATGCAGCATTTTAAGCTGGCTAAGCTGGCACTGTTGCCGTTTGGAGCACAGATTACGGATAAGTAATAATTAAATTTGAATGCAAGCGCAGTTCATGCAGGAATTTTATTCACGATTTCTTCAAAACTTTGCCCTTGCTATGTCACAGCAATATAGTATACTATGAGTGTAGCAAGAAGTTGCTACACCCTTCCCATCAAATTCATCATAAACAGCTTTCCTAAGAGAAACAGCCTGCAATATCCCCTGCAGGCTGTTTTCTCGTTTTCTAAAGCTCGTGTTGCTTTGCTGGCATTAAAATTGAACGTTTTGATTTATAAAAATAAGCCGTAAACGTGCTTTAGCGTTTATGGTTTACTCTTTTAGCATTATGGTTAACCTTGTGATAAAAGAAGGTTGACTAATCTTTTTATCACGTATATAATTAGTAAGTACACGAATTTATGATGGAGGCACTGTTGTGATTAGTATAAAAAATTTGAAGCATTACTATACAGATGCTGATGGCAATGAGGTAAGGGCACTGGACGGCGTAAGCCTTGAGATTAAGCAGGGTGAATTTGTTGCTGTTATCGGCGCTAACGGCAGCGGTAAATCTACGCTGGCACGTCACTTGAACGCTTTACTGCTGCCGACTGACGGCACTGTGCTGGTAGATGGCATGGACACTGAAGATGAAAGCAAAATGTGGGATATCCGCCAAAAGGTGGGCATGGTGTTCCAAAATCCCGACAACCAGATAGTTGCTGCGATTGTCGAAGAGGATGTGGCCTTCGGCCCGGAAAATATCGGCGTACCTGGTCCGGAAATACCGCAGCGTGTAGCAGATTCGTTGGCTGCTGTAGGCATGACGGAATATGCCAAACATGCACCGCATCTTTTGAGCGGCGGCCAGAAGCAGCGTGTGGCTATAGCAGGTATTCTGGCGCTGCAGCCGGAATGCATTGTGCTGGACGAGCCTACAGCGATGCTTGACCCGCAGGGACGCAAGGAAATCGTGGGCACTGTACGTAAGCTCAATGAAGAAAAAAATATGACTATAGTTTATATTACGCATTACATGGTTGAGGCACTGGCTGCTGACCGCGTAGTTGTTATGGAAAAAGGTCATATCAGATTTATGGGTACTCCGCGTGAGGTTTTCAGCAGAGTGGATGAGCTGGAGGCCTTGGGACTGGAGGCTCCGCTGGCAGCGAAGATAGCCAGCGAGCTGCGCAAAAGCGGTGTAAAGCTGCCGCAGGATATTATTACAGATGAGGAGCTGGCGCAGGCATTATGTCAATAAAACTTTCTAATATATATCATACATATTCCAAAGGCACGCCGTTTGAACGCCTGGCGCTCAATGATGTATCGCTGGAGATTTCCAAGGGCGAAATAGTTGCTATTATAGGACACACAGGCAGCGGTAAGTCTACCTTAGTACAGCATTTAAACGGCTTGCTGAAGCCGGATAAGGGCAGCGCAAGCATTGATGACATTAATATTACTGCTAAGAGTGCAGAGGCCAAGACTGCACGCCAGCAGGTTGGCATGGTATTTCAGTATCCAGAGCATCAGCTGTTTGCGGAAACTGTTTTTGAGGATATCGCCTTCGGCCCGCGCAATAAAGGCTTTGCCGAGGATGAGGTAGAAAAGCAGGTGCGTGAGGCTATGGCCTTCGTCGGCCTGGATTATGATACCTATGCGCAGCGCTCTCCCTTTCAGCTGAGCGGCGGCCAGATGCGCCGTGTAGCTATTGCCGGTGTGGTTGCGATGAACCCGGATTATCTGGTTTTGGACGAGCCTTCCGCAGGCTTGGACCCGCGCAGCCGTAATGCAGTATTTAAGGAAATCATGTCACTGCACAAGAGCCGTGGCATTGCTATTGTGCTGGTAACGCACAGCATGGAGGAGGCAGTAAAATATGCTGATCGCCTGCTGGTTATCAACACCGGCAAGGTGCTGTTCGACGGTACTCCCGCAGATATTTTCAAGCAGCATGCCGATGAGCTGGTCAAGGTTGGCGTAGATGTTCCGCAGGTTTACAAGCTGGCGGATTTGCTGCGTAAAAACGGCCTGGCAGTGAAAGAGAATATTAAAGACGATATGAGCCTGGTTAAGGCGATTAAGCAAGCAAAGGGGTGGAAATAATGCTGACAGATATAACCTTAGGACAATATTTCCCCGGTAACTCCTTTATCCATAAGCTTGATCCGCGTACTAAGCTGTTGGCCACCTTGATTTATATCATTGCTATTTTCTTTGCGGTAACGCCGTTGGCTTATGGCATTCTGACTGTCTTTGCCGCTGTAGTAATTCTTATTTCAAGAGTACCGTGGATGCTGGTCTTCAAATCCTTGAAGCCTATTTGGATTATCGTTATTCTGACGATGCTGATTCATATGTTTACCGCTCCCGGTGAGCATATTGTTTTTACCTGGAAGTTTTTGAGCGTAACTGCCGAAGGTATCGACATGGGCGTAAAGATGGCAGTTCGCCTGATTCTGCTGCTGCTGTTTTCTTCGGTGCTGACCTTTACGACATCACCGATTGTACTGACAGACGGTATTGAAAATCTGCTGCGTCCGTTCAAAAAGCTGGGTGTTCCTGCGCATGAGCTGGCTATGATGATGACCATTGCTTTGCGCTTTATTCCTACATTATTGGATGAAACAGACCGCATTATGAAGGCACAGACCTCTCGCGGAGCTGATTTTGCCAGCGGCAATATCTTCCAGAGAATGAAAAATATGCTGCCTTTGCTGGTACCGCTGTTTATCAGTGCCTTCCGTCGTGCCGATGAACTGGCTGTTGCAATGGAAGCACGCTGCTATCGCGGCGGTGAAGGACGTACACGCATGCACGAGCTGGTATATGCCGGCCGCGATTATCTGGCCTTTGCTTTGATTATTATACTGGCGGTTGGCCTGGCAGTATTGCGCTGGGGGAATATATGCGTACAATAAAGCTGGTCGTAGCCTATGACGGCAGTGCCTATCATGGCTTTCAGAAGCAGAAAAACGTGCAGACGGTGCAAAATGTTTTGGAAGAAGCGTTGACTATGCTGTGCGGCGAAAAAGTAGTAACCGCAGGCAGTGGGCGCACGGATACAGGCGTGCATGCTTTGGCACAGACGGTGACCTTTACTACGAATGGACGCATTCCCTGTGCTAATCTGGTGCGTGCGGCGGCAAGCCTGTTGCCGGAGGATATCGTGGTTGTGAGCGCCGAGGAGATGCCGGAAGGCTTTCACGCACGCTTCAGCGCACGGTGGAAGACGTATCATTACAAGCTGCTTGTCAATGAGCACGTCAATCCCTTTATGGTGCGTTATGCCTGGCAGCTGCGTCAGCAGCTTGAGGTGAAGGCCATGAACGAAGCGGCGGAGCTGCTGCTGGGAACGCATGATTTCAGTGCCTTCCGCAGCAGCGGCAGTGTTGATACTTCGCCGATAAAAACAATTTATGCTGCCAAGTGGCAGCAGCAGGGAGAAGAGATTCTTTTCCGCATCAGCGGTGACGGCTTTTTATATCACATGGTACGCAACATAGTCTGGTCCCTGGTACAGGTGGGAATGGGCAAGCGCACGGTGCAGGATTTTGCCGCCGAGCTGACGGCACAGCGCTGTGAATTTTTAAACGAGCCTGCTCCGGCACAGGGTTTATACCTGGCGGAGGTTGGTTATCGGGAGTATCCGCAGCTTTAAGGGAAAAACTCTTGGAAAATGCTAAAATTTTAACAAAAATACTTGACTTAAACTCTTAAGTTGCGTATAATATATCTACGTGATTTTCCGCTTGATTTCACTAGCCCCGAAATACGGTGAGAAGATCGCAACGAACTGTATATTTGGAAAATATCTAGGAGGGACACAAGCGATGAAATCTTTTATGGCTAATCCGTCTAACATCGAACACAAATGGTACGTTGTTGACGCAGCTGATAAAACTCTGGGCCGCCTGGCTGCAGAGGTTGCAAAAGTCCTGCGCGGTAAACACAAACCGACCTTTACCCCGCACATGGACACCGGTGATCACGTAATCATTATCAATGCAGATAAGGTTGTTCTGACCGGCAAAAAACTGACTCACAAAATCTATTTCCGTCATTCCGGTTATCTCGGCGGCGACAGCTATGTAAAAGCTGGCGACATGCTGAAGAAAAACCCTGTAAGAATGGTAGAGCTCGCTGTTAAAGGCATGATTCCGCACAACAGCCTCGGCGCTCAAATTTTCTCCAAACTTCATGTATATGCTGGCAGCGAACATCCGCATGCAGCTCAAAAACCTGAAGTAATGGAAATCAACGTTAGATAATATCCGGGAGGGAACAAATAAATGGCAGTAGTTACTTATAACGCAACTGGTCGTCGTAAATCTTCTGTTGCTCGCGTTCGCCTGGTTCCGGGTGAAGGCAACATCGTTATCAACGACCGTGAATTGAACAAATACTTTGGTCTGAAAACCTTAGAGCTGATTGTTAACCAACCGCTCGAAGTTACCGAAACCAAAGGCAAATATGACGTACTCGTTAACGTAAACGGCGGCGGCATTTCCGGCCAAGCTGGTGCTATCCGTCACGGCATTGCTCGCGCTCTGCTGAAAGTTGACGCTGAATTCCGTCCTGCTCTGAAAAAAGCAGGCTTCCTGACTCGCGACCCGCGCGAAAAAGAACGTCGTAAATACGGCTTGAAGAAAGCTCGTAAAGCTAGCCAGTTCTCCAAACGTTAATAGAGAAGGCTATCTCAATCAATCACAAATCGCAAGAAAATCCCGTAACCATGCAGGTTGCGGGATTTTTCTTTGCTTTCGTTATTTTCAAAAAGTGTCCACGGCTCATAGAAAATAAGCTACGTATGTAACAAGTATGTAACACGTATGTAACACATATGTAACAAACTATATTGAATTTATAGCCTCTAATAGTTGTTCCAGCGTCTTATGAGTGTAAACCCTTTCCGTTACATCGGAGCTGGCGTGCCCCAGAATTAATTTCTTGATTTTTACGTTTACGTCTTTATCATCAAGCAGGCTTGCGCAGGTGTGACGGCCGTCGCCGGGCAAGTGGTTCATCTTAAACATATTCATTACCGGTTCCCAATATCTGCTGCGGTATGCGTCATATGATATGTTCTTGCCTTTCTCATTTGAAAAGATACATTTACCGGTGCTGCGCTCACAAGCAGCCTTGAAAAAGTCGAAGATTTTATCAGCTATCGGGATTCTTCTGCCACGGCCTGCCGCAGTTTTCATGCCGCCAACGAAGAATTTATTTTCAAAGTCAATGTCTGCTTTCTCAACCTTCACTAGCTCGGTAGGCCGCATACCGGTATAACAGAGGATAAGCACAGCTTGCACTTTTATATCTTGGCTGTTCTCCCATAATATAGCAAGCTCCTTTTTGGTTAGCGGATTGTGTATTCTGCTTTCAACCTGCGGCGGCAGACTGGTAAGCTCAACATAATTCTTTGCTATAATATCATTAGCAAGCGCATATTTGGCCATCAGATTACATACGATTCGGATTGCCTTCTTGGTGGCGTAGCCTTTGTCACAGTCATTTATGATCTGCTGGAATTGTGCTGTCTTAATATTCTTAAATGGTATATCCCATAGCGGCGCGCAACGTTTATATGCTGCCTTATATTGGTTGGATTGCTCCTTGCCGTCAACGTAGGTTGCGGCTTCCCATCTCTCATGTACCTGGGCGAATGTCAGGCCCACGCTTTCAACATCATAGGGCGATTGATTGTATTCGGCAAGGGCATTAAGAGCTTCCGTGCGCTTTGCATAGTAGCCTAGTATTTTCATAAGCTGGCGGCCGTCATTGGTAAAGCCGGTTGTAATGCGGACCATATACGGCCGCCGCCGGTTCCCGGTCAGTTTGGCAACAGAACCATAGCCGTTAGGTAATTTCATGTTTAGTTGCTCCTTCCTTTTTTCAGTTGTTGCATTTTTTGCAACAGTTGGGGATAAACTGTGTCTTAATTCTTTCAAGCGTTTATATGAAGTTATTATTCACAAATTAAACATATTATCATGATATAATATAAGTAGGTGTTCGGGGCGGCTGTGCGGTCCGGTGTAGGCGCAGTAGACGGTGCAGCTTCCGTGGGCACATATACAAGCACTTTGTACTTTCATTTTTGGGGTGTTAGATGAAAGCACGATTCTTGATTTTTTCTTAGCTCTCCTTTTTTTCTAGGTTTCCATGCTTTTCAGATTTTTTTCATGCAAGACAACCTCCTTTCAAAATTGTTCATGATTAGGCAAAAACAACAGCAACAATAGCTCACGTGTACGGCGTGGGCTATTGTTGTTTTTGTTTATTTATGAAAAGTGTGGGCCATAATATCACAAGCGATATATTCGTATGTAGAGAGATTATAAAGTATTCTTGATGGCACACCATGAGGAAATTTCTTTTCCAGCCTTCTAATAATGTTTTGTGTAAATAATTCCGTTGATATATTGTGCGAATAAAAAGATTCAGTATCAGTGCAAATCTTTAATAGAAAAGTACAACCAGCTATTCCGGATAGCGGTGAGAAAATGCCGTTTGCATATATAGATATAGCGGCTATTGGCAAGCACAGCATACCACCAATAACCAAAATTTTAAATGCGAGCTTGGCGAAACCTCCGAATACAAACTTACTAACATATATGCCGGCGTTGGCTTCTAGGTATTCTTGCATATACGGCATTGTCGGGTAGGGGTAATCAGCGTAAGCATTTCTGACAATCGTTCTTGCTCCTTCCTTGCCGTTGGTAAGAATGAAGTAGCAGATCAGTGTTATTATTGCAATCGCAAGAGAAATTTCATACATTATCAGCACTCTCCTTTGTAATAAAAAAAATAATGGGCAGCTTTTTAGACTGCCCATGTCACGCCTTGCGCCAATGGCACAGCGAAAATTGTTTGATAGAGGTTCTTAATCTGTAGGCTTGTTATGTCACTATCAACCATGTTAACCACCTCACTTTCTGTCTTTATTTGATTTAATAATAGCACATTTAAATCTAAACTGCAATTTAAATAATTACTTTTCCTAAAACTCTTTATAATGAGCGAGCTTAGTGGTAGAATATAAATAGGTTCTTAATGCTGCAGGCCTGCTTTGAATGGAGGGTATAATGCAGATTTTATTGAATAGGATAATCAGTATATTGCAGGAATTTGAAGATGAAGAAATATTCGCTGTCATATACAATTTTATCCTTGGACTTGTAGACGAAGATTGATTTTTTTATTTGCTGCACTAATTTAAAAGACATAGCAAAATCCCCCGTACCGTGGATGGTACGGGGGATTTTTTTATTTGCCGGTTATTTGCTTTTTGCCAGATTGTGAACGAAATCTTCAAATAAAGTTTTCATTTCGGGCGGCAGTTTGAGATATTCAAGAAATAGATTCTTGGTAAACTCATCATCTGTCTTTAACAGTTTGCCGATTTGCAGTGCTAATTCTTCGTTGGTTGTATTCCTGGCGCGGAACATATTTCCTTCGCCAGTACGTAGCCAATCTTCATTAACATAGAACACGCGGCAAATATCACGAATGGACCTATCTGTCATATTAGTAAGCCCGTTTTCATAGCCTGCCAAAGTGGAACGTCCTATTTGTATTTTCTCCGCGAATTCTAACTGATTCAGTTTTAAAGCTTTGCGCAATAGCTTTAAACGCTCATTCATTGCAAGTCACTCCTTTCTAGTGTCGCCACCAAACATTACGTGTTTATTTTAACATAAACATAGAGAGAATACAAGAATTAATGTTGAAAATAGACAAAAATAGTTGACGAAAAGAATTGATAGTAGTATAATAACAGCATAAGGTGTTGAAAAAAAGAATAAAATGTCTAAATTAGGCATTATGTATCTTGTAAAATGGAGGTGGCAACAATGGAAGTAAAAGAGATGCTTGCTGAAAAGCGTGTAAAGCGCACGGCGGTTGATATGTCCAAACTTAAAGCGGACGGCCTTATGGTTGCGGCCGCATATATGCAGGGCTTGCAAGCTGCCGTAAGACTGTGTGAACAGCAACAACAGGTAGTCGGCCAGTAGTAGGGCTGAAATAGAAACAAGCCCCGCGCCTAGCGTCGGCGCGGGCAGGAGGTGTGCTTTGAAGAAGAACACTGACAAGGATATGCAGCGAATCATGGCGGCTGTCTGCTGCGACACACTGGAAAAGAAAGCTGAAAAAGAAAAGCGCGCTGGCGTTATTGAACGCATGAATCAGCGTTACGAAACGGCAATGCGCTTTATGAAAAGGAGGAAATAGAAATGCTTGGAAACGTTCCTATTAAAACGGCCGCACGGCTCATGCAAAAAAGCGAGATGTTTGTGCGTATGGGCCTGCGTAGTGGCGCGTTGCCGTTCGGCGTGGCTATTCACGCCAGCAGTAAAAAGAGTTGGGCTTATCATATCAGCCCGGCAAAGTTTGCCGCCTATATGGGAATTGAACCTGCTGACTTGGCGGCAGAGTGTGGAGGTATGAATGACTAAAAGGAAAAGAAAATGCGCCGTGTGCGGTAAAGACTTGTCGCGCATGAACTTCTCTAAAGTAATAGATAAGGAAAGCGGCCTGCTTGTTACCGTGTGCAGCGGCGGCGAGTGCTGGCGCAAGATTGTAATGAAAGGATGGGGAAAATGAGCAAGACTACTAAAGGCTTAGTGAAAACTTTTTTAATTACTGTTGTACTGCTTGCCGGTCTTATCTTTCTGACAGGCGGCGGCGCCGCAAAACTGGCCATTAGAGCACATAGTTTTTTGTTCCCTAGTTATAAGCAAACGTTGGTTGCATACACCGTAGGCGAAGGACAGACGCTGTGGGAGATTACCGGGCGTTACATGGACCAGCAGGATAAGTACCGTGATTGCCGTGAGCTTATGCACGATATAGCCGAGTACAATAATCTGAACGGTGTGAAGTGGCTTCAAGCGGGACAACAAATTGTTATCCCTTTGTATAAAGAAATTTAAGGAGGCATGAAAAATTGAAGGGTAAACTGATCATGACAGTTGAGCAGGCGGCTGACCGCGTGGCGTGGGAACGCGTCCGCAATAGCGGTATCGGCGGCAGTGACATTGCCTGCATCATGGGACTGAATCCCTGGAAAAGCGCTTACGCGCTCTACGCTGAAAAGCATGGTGACGTTGAACCGGAGGACCTTTCCAATAATGAATTTGTTTATTGGGGAACCGTCCTTGAACAGGTGGTAGCTGACAGATTCTGTGAGCTGACCGGCAAGAAGGTTCGCAAGTGCGGCACGCTGCAAGATGAATCATACGAATTCATGCTTGCGAACGTTGACCGCCTTGTGGTTGGTGAGAACGCAGGCCTTGAATGTAAGACTGCGAACGGCTTTAAGTCGAAGGACTGGGACGGCGACGAGCTGCCAGATTCCTATTACTGCCAGTGTCAATGGTACATGGCTATTACCGGCTGTGACAAATGGTACATCGCCTGCTTGATCGGCGGCAACCATTTTGTGTGGAAAGAAATTCCGCGCAACGATGAGTTCATCGAGGATATGAGAGCGCAAGCGATTATATTCTGGAATAACCTACAGAGCAACATTCCGCCGGAGGTTGACGGCAGCGAAAGCACTGCTGCAACCATTGACAAAATGAATAAGGATAAGTTAGCGGTTGACAGTATCGCACTGCCTAGTGCAGCAGAACAATACATTCAACGTATTGATGAGCTGACTGCAACGAAAAAGGTACTGGAAGAACAGTTAGCGCAGGCACAAAACGCCTTGAAGCTCATGCTGAACGGCAGCGAAAGCGGCGTGTTTATGGATAGAAAAATTACCTATAAACAGACTGCTGCAAGAGTAACGCTGGACAGCAAGGCGCTGAAAAAAGACTTGCCGGACGTATACGAAAAGTATGCTAAGGTTGGCAAGCCTAGCATGAGGTTTACGTTAAAATGAGCCTTACAGAGCAGGAGAAATTAGGTTTAACCTTGTTCCATAAGCGGAAGGAATTAAGCCTGCTGCAAGTTGATGTTGCTGCAATGGTCGATGTAGAAAAGCCGACCATTAGCGCATACGAATGCGGCGTAGTAAAAAATATTGCATTGCGCACACGTATAAAATTGGCACAAGCATTGGGCTTGTCGCTAGAAGAAATTTTGTATGACAGTGAAAAAGACTGTTTGAAATTAAGGAGGTTAAAAGAAGATGGCAACCATTAACGGTATCACAAAAAGAGCGGCAGCACCTGCGGCCGCTAGCAAAGCACCTTCTGCATTAGGTGTGATGATTGGTTCTCAAAGCGTGCAACAACGTTTTGAGAAGATGTTAGGCAAGAAAAGCGCAGGCTTTCTTTCCTCTTTGCTGACATTGACTAACAATAATAAATTGCTGGCCACGGCAAACCCGAAAACTATTCTGGCGGCGGCTGCGACTGCTGCAAGCCTGGACCTGCCTATTAACCCGTCTTTGGGTAAAGCATGGATTGTTCCGTATAAGGGCAGCGCTCAATTCCAGATTGGTTACAAGGGCGTGATTGAGCTTGCAATGCGCACCGGCAAAATGAAACATATCATCATGACGCCGGTGTACGAAGGCGAAATCAGAGATTGGAACCGCTTTACCGAGGCATACACGCCGGGTGAAAAAACTTCCGAAAACATCGTAGGCTACTTTGCAAGATTTGAAACCATTAACGGCTTTAGCAAGACCGCATACTGGACTAAGGAAGAAGTTATCAGCCACGCTAAACGCTTTAGCAAGGCTTTCAACAGTGGCCCGTGGCAGTCTGACTTTGACGCTATGGCCTGCAAAACTGTGTTGCTCTCTATCATGAAAACTTACGCGCCTATGTCTATCGAGATGCAGGAAGCATTAGAGAGCGACGGAAAAGCTGCTGTGCTCAACGAAGAAACCGGCGAGGCTGAATACATCGACGTTGACGCAGAGAACGCTACAGAGCAAGCGCAGGAGCTTGCAGAGGGCGGCAATGTTGATACTGAAACCGGTGAAATCTTCACAACAGAAGAAATTGAAGCAAGCATGAAATAACTAAAATCATCGGGGACAAAATGTCCCGAAAAGTGGGGACAAAATGTCCCCTAACTTTGGGACAAAATGTCCCCAAAAAATTTGAAAGGAGTGGGACAAAATGTTGAATATAAAAGCGACACCGTGCGAAAAAAGCAAAGCAATAGTTCTTGTAGGTGAAGGACGCTTAGGCTTCAGTAACAAATTTGCTGACGATTTAGAAGAAGCAAAGCCAGATGCTTTCGACTTATTCTTTGAGCTTATCAAGGGAGCGGCTGGGCTTCGTCTTATTTCTATGTACTCTTATAGAAGAAGTAACCCGAAACGTTGGTATAGATTTTTGAAGTTCTGCAAGAAGGATGGAAGAATTAAGGTATACCGTGAGAACAATAAAATGGTGTACGAAGTACCGACATACTTTGAGGAGTAAAACATGGCTGGCAGGTATTATTGGTTAAAGCTCAACGAAAACTTCTTTGAAAGTGATGTCGTTGAGTGGTTAGAGGACCAGGAAAACGGCGAAAAATACGTACTCTTATACCTTAAACTGTGCTTAAAGTCACTGAAAACCGACGGCGTACTTGTTCGGCAGGTCGGCAAAATGACTATTCAGCATACGGCTGAATCAATCGCTAAACAGACGCAATTTGATATTGAAATTGTCGAAAGCGCACTTGCTTTGTTTGAACAAATTGGCCTTATTGAGAAGAACGATAAAGGCGAAAGCTACTTTCCGGAGGTCGCAAGTATGACCGGCAGCGGTAGTACATCAGAATCAGCGACGAAGAAAAAGACGCAACGTCAAAATAAAAAGGGACAAAATGTCCCGAAAAGTGGGGACAAAATGTCCCCTAACTTTGGGACAAAATGTCCCCACGAAAAGGGGACAAAATGTCCGACAGAGATTAGAGATAAGAGTATAGAGTATAGAGATAAAGAAAAGGATGATTATCATCATCCTAAAAGAAATGACGATGACGAGGAAAAAACGCATACTGAAATTTTTTCCTTGTGGGAGAAAAACATTATGCCGCTTACTCCAATCGTCGGAGAAAAGCTGCAAGCCTTGTTAGGTGAGGTTGGCGAGGCTGCCGTTGAACAGGGAATATTGGCAGCGGTTGAGCACGGCGCAAGAAACTTTGCGTATGTGCAAACCGTAGCAAGAAACTATGTCAGCGGTAACAGCAAGAAGCAGAATGCAGGTGCCGGATATTCTAGCATGGACCTGGTAAACGAACTTTACGGAGATGTAGGAGGTGAGGGCGATGCTGCAACAGCAGAGAATAGCCCAAACGATTGTTAAACTGCAACAGGCAGGCAAGCGGATGCCGCAGGATATACGGCCCGGATTTGACCGCATGGAAGAAGCGAAACGAATCTTGTCTGAAACAGTAAACCTTTGGGCAGGAATTTTTAATCAGCAAAATATAGGCATTGACCGGTGGGAGAAAGCAGAGCAGATTGCGCTTACCTTGACCGGTGCGAACGGCCTTAACGTAAATATAATCAGCCCGGCGCTGATGCAGGCTGCTTTAAAGCAGGCGGAAGAAGCGCATGTGCAGGAGAATATCAACCGCTGCAACATGGAGAAGCTGGCCGACGATAAGCCGCTAGCTGATAGGCTGAATGGTATGCTGCTCAAATGGACGGCGGCAAAATTGAAAGAACACCGGCTCATTATGCCGTATATGCCGCAGGATAAGGCTGTATTTGAGTACGGCCACCAGATTGGCTTGAATGATAACGCTATTGACGATCAATTCCGAATCCTGCAATGTTACATGAATGACTTCGCATACAGTTGCAAGCATCATGAGCCTTGTAAAAGTAAGCTGCTAAAATGTGGCGATGTGCTTACTTTGGAGGTGCTGGCGTGAGGGATTGGACGGCGTGGATTGGCGCTAAATACGGCACGCTGACCGTTGAAAAGTATTTGGGCAACCAAGGAACCAGTCACACCTTCTTTTTAGTGCGGTGTGACTGCGGCAAAACAAAAAAAGTTATAACTAGCGACTTCTTAAAAGGTAAGGCAAAATCTTGCGGCCTGCTGAAATGCAAACGCGCGATTGCCAGTGCCAAGCTGTTGGATTTACCCCGACCGCCTAAAGACGACGCGGACCCGAATCGACAAACTGTTAGCGCAATAGAAGCACGCTTAAAGCCTAAATACTTTTGCAAGGCTGTTGCCCCTGAGTGCGTGATAAGCACTCTGCTGCACATTTGCTGTTGTGAGTGTGACAGGCCTTGCAAACGGTGCGAGAATACTCCGCAGAAATGCGGGGCGAGGGAGAGAAAGAAATGCAATTCGTAGATTTTTTCGCAGGAATAGGCGGTATACGCTTAGGCTTAGAGCAAGCCGGGCATAAATGCGTCGGCTTCTGCGAGTTTGATAAGTACGCCAGGGCAGCGTATAAAGCTATGTACGATACGGAAGGAGAGTGGGAAAGCCGCGATGTACGAACAGTTAGAACTTATGACATACCCGACGCAGACCTCTGGTGCTTCGGCTTCCCATGCCAGGACATCAGCGTCGCAGGCAAGCAAAAAGGCCTGCAAGAAGGTGAGCGAAGCGGATTGTTTTACGAAATTATGCGACTGCTTGCCGGCCGTAGGCAAGAAGATAGACCCCGATGGCTACTCGTTGAAAATGTTAAAAATTTACTTAGCATTGGAAACGGATTTGACTTCGCGCGGCTGCTGCTTGAAGTGGGGGGGTACGGGTACTCTCTCCAATGGGACACTCTCAACAGCAAAGACTACGGTGTTCCCCAAAACAGGGAGCGCGTGTTCATTGTCTGCTATCTTGGAAACATCAGTGGACGAGAAGTATTTCCTCTCAGACGAACAGACGGCGAGAATCCTTGCGAACTCAAGGAGATAACACAAGGAGTTGCTGATGCCCAAAGAATCTATGAAAGCGACGGATTAGCAAGAACGCTAAAAGGTGAAAGCGGCGGGCAAGGTGGGAAAACAGGCTTGTACGCTGTGAAAGTGCTAAAGCCTTATGGTTCGACAGGCGGTGTGTGTGGCTTGAAAATTACCGAAAACGAAACAGGTATAGCATCACCGTGCGTTGCACGTGATTATAAAGGCGTTAGCAGAAACAATGGCAATGCTGTTATCTGCATGAGTATCAGAGGACAGAAACTGCAAAAGCAGATTGATGTAGCTCCGACCATTGACACTGGTTGCAGAGACAATTTAACACGTAAGCAGACCTGCTGCGCAGTGCTAACGCCAGACCGAGAAGAGAAACGGCAGAACGGCAGACGAATAAAAGAGCCTGGCGAGCCTAGTTTTACTTTAACGGCGCAGGACAGACACGGCGTAGCGCTGCTTGACGAAAATATACGTATCCGCCGATTAACTCCGCGTGAGTGCTGGCGTTTACAAGGCTTCCCGGATGAATATTTTGACAAGGCAAGGGCAGCAGGTATAAGCGACACCCAACTGTATAAGCAAGCAGGAAACGGCGTTACTGTCAATGTGGCGCGTGCTATCGGTGAAAGATTAAAGGAGGTTGAAGAACATGACTAGCGAAGAACGCGTGAAAGTTGTTAACGATATTGACGATATTTTAGGCGACTGGACCAACAGCGGCGATGATTTTTATTTGCAACAGGCAATTGCTATGATCCGTGCAGCGATTAAAAAGGAGGAGGAATAATGACACCAGAACGTCAGAAATGGTGGGATAGCCTGCCGGAACGCGAAAAGATGTTACGTGAACAAATTTGGGAGAATAAAGGGACAATCTCGAAGTCGAAGTTTGCGCTTCGACGTGGCCGTTTGACGGATAACGACAAAAAATGGGTTATCTCCCGAATAAAAAAGGAAAAGGTCGTATTAACAGCTTTAAAGCATGAGCTTGACTGTACAACAGTAGCGACGTATACAGAGCGCTACGAAGGGGCGTTAGCGATTTATCGCTGCAAAAAGTGCGGCGGCACGTTTGAAAATTTTGGGCAGTCGTACTGCTGCTGGTGCGGTAGAAAGATTGAGGGGGTGTAGATAATGAACGAACCGATTATTTCACCGTGGCTGATTTATTGGGCTGGGAGGCTTAACGTAATACAGGAGTTTTGCTGCGTAGTGGGATGCTTGCTAACGGCTGCCGCCATTTTTCTTGGAATGATAAAATTTATAGACAACGATTATCACAGCGATGCCACAAATAAATGGTTATGGAGTTCCTTAAAGAAACTGGCATGCGCAGCACTGTTCTTTGGTGCTCTTGCCTCGTTTATACCAACTAGGGATGAAGCAATAGCGATGTATGTGGCGAGATATATAACGCCAGCCAACATCAAGGCTACGGGCGAATTTACCGGAAAGACAGTAGACACGCTGATTGAGAAAATTTTAAAAGCTAGTAAAGCTGTGAAGGAGTGATAACATGGCAGAATTATTATTGACCGCTGGTACTGACGAAGAATTTTTCGCCATTATCGGCCTTACAATGTTCGCGGTGTTTTTGGTATATATAGGTTTTGAGATTCACGATGAACACTGCAAAAAGAAATGGAGGAAAGAAAATGGGCAAAAATCTAATTCCCGAAATAGCTAAAATGCTTGGCGTAGAGGTAGGGGAAGAATTTAAAGTTGAGGGCGTAGCCGATAAAACTTATAAATTTATCATCGACGAACTAATAGTGTGCGGCGAAAAGAACGCAAATCATGGATACGTAAGTGCTAATATGATGCTTGTTAGTCTGGCGAAAGGCGACGCAAACCTTATCAAATTGCCGTGGAAGCCGAAGAAAGGCGAAACTTATTATACCTTTGTACTCATGGTTGTACTCATGGGCGACAAATGGGTTGTTCGCTCGTCGCGGTGGGGCGGACTCCCGAATGAGTATGCTCTGCTAGACAAAGGCTGGGTATACCGCACGTGCGAAGAAGCGCAAGCTGCACTCCCTGCCGTGGCAAAGGAAATTGGCGTGGAGTATAAGCTTTAAAAGAGAAAACTGCAACATGTTGCAAAAATCTCTTGTAAAAGTTGCACGTGGGGACAAAAAGTCCCTTGAAAAAGTTGAGGTGAAGAAAATGGAGCAAGAAACAACGGTTAAAAAAATCAATACAATTACCGTCAGCAGTAAAACATTTTCCGGACGCGCAATGGTGTATCAATGTACAATGTGTCAATCAAGATTTGTAGATATGGATGACAATTATCGCCTTTGCCCTTATTGCGGAAGAAAAATTATAGGCATTGAGTAAATAGCCCTAGGGTGCGGCGGCTGGGTTGCCGAATGGCAGTAGATGTTAGTTGCGAATATTGATGAATATTCGTAGCGAAGCCGTATAGCTGATGTCAAGAATTCCCACGCCGCCGCTTTTTATAAAAGGAGTAACAAATGATTGACGATGATGATTACTATCCGTGTGATAATTGCGACAATCTCTGCGATGAATGGGAGCAGCAATATTGCTGCGAGCTGTGTCGCTATTACGGCGGTGGTGACGAAATGGAATGTGCCCATTGCGACCCGATGAATATTTAAGGAGGTAAAAAATGATTAAATATTAAGATATAGAAGCTTTAAGTAACAGATATTGGAAGCGATTAAACAAGCGAGGAGTGAAAAGAATGTTTGATAGAATCCCACCTCAAAACATTAACGCAGAGCAAATAGTGCTAGGCACGATGCTGAAAGACAGCAGATGTGTGGAAATGTGTATGGCAAGTCTTGCTAAAGATGATTTTTACAGAGCATCTCATAGACTCATTTTTGATTGCGTGATCACTAACCGAAAACAGCCTAAAACGGTTGCTGATGTTGCTTGTGCACTGATAGAGCGAAATCTGCTTGAAGACGTTGGCGGAATACCGTATTTAAAAGCTCTTGTAGAATGTGCGACAACCGACAGGAAGGTTTTTGAAAACGCAATAATGGATATAAGGGCAAAAGCGCAGACGCGGTTTATAGTTGTAGTGCTTCTTGAAAATATAGCATATATGACTTCGGAGTTAAGCAAGGAGGTTAAGTCGAGAAAATGAAATTTTTAGTAACCTGGAAGAGTATTGCGTTTCCGGATATGGACTTGCAAACCTGCGTTGAGGCTGATAACGCTGATGCAGCGCAGGTTAAGGCAGAAGCGGAAGCACCAGAAGATTTTAAGGAAGTCTATTATGTTGACTATGTGAAGGAGGTACCGAAATATGAATAAAAGTTTAAGCGAATTTATGTATGGCCAGCTTGAGGAATTGGAGGCGCTGTTTAAGAAAAAGCATGAACAGTATTCCTCCGGCGCAGATGAGCTTGCTAATTTCCGCCGTGGCGCGCTTCTGAACGGACGTAGCGACGATGCAGAGGGAATGTTTGAGGAGCTGAAAGCGTATGCAGCAAAGCATATCGCTTTTGTTTATACCCATGATATTCACGGCGATAAAATTGCCGAAAGTCTGAAAGACATTGCCGTATATAGTCTGATTGGCTTGTATATGGTGGAGCTGGCGAAGCAGGAGGACGAAGAAACATATAGCCTGGGGCCTCGCTTCAACGATGCTTTAATTGCAGCTGCAAACGAAAGCATTAGAGCTTTTAACGAGGTGCAACATGAGCTTGATTCTGTTCGTGCAGTACGGGATAAGAAAGAGGATATAGCGAAATGAATTTAAAATTTACGATTCCAGGCGAGCCGACGGCGCAGGGGCGGCCGCGCTTTTCTACTCACGGTGGATTTGTGAAAGCATACGACCCGGAGACAAGCCGCAACTACAAAGCCTACGTAAAATTTCTTGCTAGTGAAGCGATGCAAAGAATAGGGCTGACGCTCACGGAATTGCCTCTAGAAGTAGAGATAATAGCTGACGTGGGTATTCCTGCCAGCAAGTCAAAAAAATTCAAGGAGCAGGCTTTAAACGGCTTGCAGCTGCCGATTAAAAAACCCGATGTTGACAACGTTGCAAAAATTATTCTTGATTCTATATCTGGCATTGTCTATAAGGATGATAAACAGATTGTTAAACTTACAGTTTCTAAAAAATATAGTGATACGCCAAAAGTTGAGGTGAAAATTTATAATGTTGAATAATTGTTTGATACTTGGTTGGGTAAAATTTGAACCGGATGCAAAAGTTATGAAGAACGGCAAAGAGGTATGCACTTTGGAAATACAGTGTGCGCGCCAATATCGGGATAAAGATAATAAGCGCGTTTACGATTACATTTCTTGCCGCTGCTTTGTGCCTGGACTGATTAAATATATCAGCAATTTTGTTACAAAAGGCTCACAAGTTATTGTGGGCGGCCGCTTCCAGACTGATTTATATGTGGACAGAAACGGCAAAAACTCTAAGGCAAGCTACTTGCTGATGGAGCATTTGGAATGTGTCAGAATTGCGGAAAATACGGCGCCGTATCCTCCGAAAGAGGAACGGAAAGACCCGCTCGATGATGTGGACTGGTAAAGAAAATGGATTACGCAGAAGCAGCAGACCATGCAGAGAGTTTGTTCTTTGCTAAAAATGCGATTGGTAAAGCGGTTGTTTCTACCAGGATGCAGCAGAGAGCGGAACGCTTGGAATTTGATATGAGGACCGGCGGCGATTCTACGGCACGCCTTGCGATTCAAGCTGTTACGCCGCTTGCTGCGGTCCGGTGTATTTATCTTGGGCAGGCGTTTTTGGTTTACCAGCCGGAAAAATGGCTGGATGTTATGGAGCGTTCGCTTCTTCTGTTTCGGCAGCGGTTCGGTGACAAGTCTTATAAGGCGATTCAACACCGATATATATACCATTGGACGGTCCGCAAAATTTCTGTAATTGATGAGATTAGTCCGCAGGTGTATGCGCTTCGCCGCCGCTCATTTATTGACGGATTACTTATGCTGGCGATTCAAGAAGGATTGATCCGGATTGATATAAACGCCAACAGCTTTCAAAAGGCCAGGGCAGAACAGAAAAAAGAAGGTTAAAGGCAGGCACACGGCGCTGCCGCTTCCAAACATTAAGAAAACGCTTGCTATTGGTTGGGCATTATGCTATAATAGCCTTGTCGATAAGCGTAAGCGCCTTTCAAGTATTGCGCTTGTCGGTCCAGCTCTAAAGGCGTAAAGCTGGCACGGATTGAAAGAATTATATTTTTATGTTATCACACGAAAAACAAAAAAGCCGGGGCTTTCGCCTCGGCCTTTTTGTTTTTTCGCTTCCCTAAAGTATGCGCTGCACGCACGGAAAAGGGCCGCCACGCATTCCAATCATGGTAGCCCTAGTGATTATACCTGTAAAACATTTCGACTTCAAAAATATATAGCCTGCTCGCATTTGCAGGATACAGAAAAGCCCCGGGGCGTTTGCCCTGGGGCTTGTTTTTTATAAACTGCGCTTCTATTCTTCCTCCGTTCCGTATACCCAATTTTTGGGGAGAAAATATGGAAAATTTTCATATTCCGCTTCCATGATTTCAGCGACACGCGCGGCATATAATCCGCCGTCGCTCTCCGTTTCGTCAAAGGCAAAAAGGACTTTTTCCAGGTTCTCGGCCTTCTGCGTGTAAAAGCCGTTACGGTGGCCGTCTTGCGTATTTATACGCTCAATGTAATAATATTTCATGATTTTATTCCTCCCCTTATCTAATTTCGTAGCCTATGGTTTCCCAGGTGTCGGCTTCTTCGTCATGAATCATTACCGGGAACAGACGAACGGTTTCGCCTTTGATAAGCTCACCGCTTTCCGTGCAGGCGGTCGCTTCCCAATATTCGCCATTCCAGTCGGATTCAAAAGCGGCGTAGCGCTGGCCTTCTTCGTCGGCGGCTACAAAAAGGGCGTTATAAACATTGTTTCTGATTTCTTTTAACATGGTTGATTCCTCCTAAAAAATCGCTTCTGCCTTTTAATATTCTACATCGGCGGCGGCTTTCCTGCCGGTGTAGTGGGTTAACTTTCAAAACTGATTTTATCCGGCGCTTCTTCTGCGATAAAAGTTTCCACCGCTTCCATGTTTTCGCAATATTTGCCGTTGCCGCAATAATATTGCGGTCCGTTGGGGTAAAGTTGCGTAAAGATTTTTACGTCTAGGCGCTTCCCGTGCTTCCATGCCGGGTGTTCGGGCGTCAATTTGTTAATAACGGCTATTTTCATTTTCTTATCTCCTTCCCTCAAATGAGCCACGGCGCGCGGTCGTAGATGTCTAAATGGTTAAAAATCCATAACTTAACATCTGCTAGCAGCAGCGCCAACGCTTTTATAACGGGGTCGCCGCCGGTGGTGTCGCCGTCGCATTGGTAAATATACGATTCAAGCAGCTTTGCCCAGGCGAACCAATCGGCGCCGGGTTCGTAATGCTGATTGACGATTTTCGGCGTTTTCAGCAGGTTTCTGGGTTCGGTGATTTCATCCAGCCGGACCGCTTCCACTGATTCGTCATATCTGCCAGCGTAGGCGCGGGCGTTGATGTCGGCTAAAAGGGTAAACACGTCCGCTTCATCGTATGGATATAGGCTGTAGCTAGGAACGCCTTTACAGCCTTTAAATGCTGCGTTTAAAGCGTCGCGCGTGTTGTCCTTTAAAAAAACATAATTGACGGCGGGAACGTTGTTCAGCAGCTTTGTAACGCCGATCGCAACGGCGTAAACATGATTCGCTGATAATTGGATAACTGACATTTTAACTTCCTCCTTTATTTCGCTTTTAAATTTTCAAGGTTCAGTTTTGGCCTGCCTCATCAGTACCGGGGCGGCCAGTCCCCGGTATACGCCGCGCGGGGCGGCGTTTCGGCTATTGTAACAAGGGCGTTTCCGGGCGGTATTTCAAAAACTCGCTGCCGTGCAGGTCGCGGATTTGGTCCATGCTCAACGTGCGGCGGACCTTCTTCACCCATTCCCTGGCGTGCCAATACCATAATTTTTTCTTGCTGGCCCAACGGCAGCCGGCGCCTTTCAAGGCGTCTTTGTTCTCTTTCGTTTCGCCTCCAATCCATAGCCAACTACCGCAGATTTCAATTTCAAGGCCCTTCAAGCCCATCAGCACGGCCAGGATTTCGGCAAATTCCGCCTGTTCGGCCAGGATTTCGGC
>ERZ791617.202-NODE-202-length-46748-cov-2.77543_pt1 | contig 46748 bp, 25 predicted proteins | sample MGYA00510272_ERZ791617 | MGnify/ENA primary metagenome ERZ791617 (study PRJEB30046, sample SAMN00715200) | human gut metagenome | study: EMG produced TPA metagenomics assembly of the A metagenome-wide association study of gut microbiota in type 2...
GAACAATTTCATATCTTTGTTCTGAAAATTCATCTAATAATTTTCTTACTGCATCAACAGTATCATCCATAATAGTATCTTCTATTTCTTTGATGATTCTATCAACTTGCGATTTAAATAATTCTTCTGCATTGTTTACAGCATCTTTAATTGTTTGGTCTACTATTAATTCAAGAGCATCTATAAATTCATTTAATTTAGCTTGCTTTAAAACTTCTAATTCTCTATCATATCCTGCAACAACCATTGCTATGTTAGATATAATAGCTTGTTCTTTTTTGTTTAAATTAGTAGATATTTCATATTCTTTTAAACGAAGAACTTCTAAGATTCTATTTTGTTCCCTATCCATTTCAATAAAGAATTTTTCTTTATCTTGGCGAATTTCTTCAAGCATTAAATCTTTGTGTTCTGTCATTTCTTTCTTTAACAGAGCTGCAAAGTTTTTCATATCTACTTTAATATTTTCTAATTCTCTATAAGCTTCAGCAACTAACTTTAAAGCTTCTGCTTTAATATTTTCCTTGATTTGAATTTCTGTTTCTTTAATTTCTTCTTTTAAAGAATTAGAATATTCTTCTATCTCTCTTAAAGCTTCTTTTAGCTTATTTTTAATTGTAATATCAACACTATCAGCAGTTTCTTTTAACTTTTCTATTAATTTATCAGTTAATATACCTAAGTTATATAAAGCGGTTTTTTCAGCAGATAATATTGTAGCTACTCCAATATCATATGTTTCTTCTAATCTAGTAATTGCAGAATTTTCACTTTTATTTAACTGTGCTAAAGCTTCTTGTTTCTTTTGCTCTATAATTTCTTTTACAGATTCTATTTCTGAAGAAACATCTGTAGACATAGAATCTATAGAATCATAGAATTCTTTTTGCTTATTTGTTAAAGAATTTTGAGCTTCATTTAAAATTGCATTTACTTTATTTTCAAAATCGTCAATAGTAACATTGTTTATTACATTTTCTAGTTTATGCAAGGTTTCAGAAGTAATATTATTAACTTCTATTTTGAATTGATTAATTAATTGGGTATATTCTGAATTTAACGTTGACATATTCCCTCCAATTAATATTTATATGTAACAAAAATATCATCTGTTTTTTTAATATTTTTATTATTAATAGTAATTATATTTTTTTCAATATCTGAAATATTGTTAGGAGGAATAACTATTCCAGAATCTGTAACAATAAAAATATCATTTATAGATACTGGTACATTATTTAAATGCAATTTATAAGAATAAGTACTTAATTCTTCTAATTTACAAAGCTCATTTATCTTTATATTTGGATATTTATTAGCTTTTAACTCTTGATAAATTACTTCAATTATATTTATTAAAGTATCTTTATCTATATTTTGCTTTCTTATTTCTTCAAAATTAATGTACAATGGTTACCTCTCCTTTCCATAAAATGTTAATAAGTTACTATTGTTTTGTTTTATATTAAAAAAATCTATTATGAAATTTTTATTTTTATCTAATATTTTCTTTTTATTTTTGATTAATCTAAATTCTTCATTAAAGAATTTTTCAATCACTTTTTGTTCATCATTTATCATTGTTAAAATTTCTTTATATTGAGATTCAGTAAATTGATATAGTTCAGTTTCACTATCAGAAACAACAACAAATTCATTTATATTCTCTATATCTTTTAATCTATATATAATGAAGCCATTTACCAAACTGTTCAAATTCTTTTGATAACTATAAATTTTTATTTGTTTAATATAGTTATTTATATCACCTATACCTGTAATAAAAATTCTTTTATATTTATTTTCGTTAGTATTGGTAAACATTTTTTTATTAGTGGAAACATTACTAAATATATTTTCCATAGTTTCATCTTCTTTTACACCAAATATAGATATTTTAAATTCATTATAAAATTCTAAGAATATATCTTGTATAGAATATAATTGATCTAATTCTATAAAGAAAGAATGTTTATCTATATAAGTTAAATAGAATTTTAATTCTTGCAATGAATCGTTTGTTTTTATTACATTGTCAGAAGTTATTTGAAGATTTTTCATATATACAATGTCATAATTGATGATATTATTATAATGATCTGGCATAGAAAACATTTTTAAGAAAGAATCTCCTCTAACAGATACATTTTGAAGCTTGAAATATTCTTCATCAAGTTTTGTGTTTTCATCTTTTATTATTTTTTCTATACCTTCTAAATAACCATATATAAACTTATATTTTGAATTTAATTCTGATAACTCATAAAAACATTCATTTACTGTAGTTATTGGAATAGTATAATTACCAGATAAATAAGATCTTGAATAATAATCTTCTAATCCAAAAAGTTTATTATTATATATACTTGTATTTTCAAAAAACTCATTAGAGTTTCTCATTCCTTTTTTAAATTTTTTAAATTTTTCTATCATTAGCTTATCCTTTTAGTGAAATTTCAAAAATGATTGGAGTATAGTAGTGTTTAGAAATTTGTTCTACAGATTTCTTAAAATTAAAAGAAATGAAAAAAGGATAGTTATCTATAAAAGATGAAGTGTAAACTATTTTATTAACTGTATCAATATAAAAATTAAAATATTCAAGAGAAGTTTCTATAGCTATTATGTCGTCAATATATTTTAAATTATCTATTTCTGAAGAAGTTTCAGTTATATATTTAATATAAGAATTTTTTATTTTATATATGCCATTATTTTCTTCTATTACATCATTGATTTTTATATCATTTAATTTTGAAATATCTTCTTTTATTTTCTTATAAGTGCTAAGAGGCAAAGTTATTTCTATATCATTAAGAGATTCTACAGATTCTTCTTTTATGTGATATTTTCCAAAAGATGATTTAATGTCAGAAGAATATAGTTCTGAAGAACCTAATTCGTAAGTATCTTTTAATTCTATTGCATCATTATCGGCATATATTTTTAAAGTAAAGTTTCCTGATTTTTCAAGAATAATACTTCCTTCATTACCTTTAAATTCTATAGGATTAAAATTAACGTTATCTTCTGAATATTCAAATATTAAAGGTACAGTTATATCATTTACTCTTTTAAAAATGTTCATTCCAGAAAGATTATATGTATTTTCTATATTTAAAAGAATATAATTATCTTCCTCCATAGAATATTGTAATGTATATAACTTACATAAATCATTATTAGAATTTATTTCCTTATCAAAATTAAATATAACTTTTGAAATTTTTTTAGGTTCATATAGAAAGAAATTTTCAAAACTTGTAGAATTGTTTCTGTTGTAAAATCTAAAATGTGGTTCAAATAGATTATCAATGTTATCTCTATATACAACTTCTACTGATGTAGGAGTTATTGGCAATCCTGTTTCTAAAGCATAGAAAGAATAATTTATTGCATTACTAACAGTTGGTTCATTAAAAAAATAAGTCATTTTCTTTTTAGAAATATCTAATATTTTTTTAGAATACCTTATGTCTTGCTTATTAACAACCGATTTGGTTAAGCAACCCAGATCATTTACCCTTTCAAATTCTTTTAGTTCAGAAATATTTCTATCATCTATAAAATCTAAATGAGAAATAAATTTAAAATTTTTGTTGTCACTTAACAGTTTAATTGAACTTATTTTTTTGTCAAGTAATGCAACTCTTTTATTATATTCTTCATAGTTTCTGTTCTTTTTGCTTTCATTTTCTTTTAAAAGTTTTTCTATAGAAATATTTTTTTCTTTGATTTTGACAATTAAATCATTAATAGATTGTAATTCTATGTTCATTTTATCTTTATACATCAAACAACACCAACTCTTTGGTAAATTTATCTTGGATATTTAACTTATCATTAATCACTTCAAGCTCTATTTTTTTACATCTTTTATTAATATTTAGTTCAAAAGAGTTTTGGTTTGGCTGATATTTAACTAATATTTCTTTATGATGAATTCTATCTTTATCAAATATTAAATATCCGTTAAAATCAAAGCTATAATCAACATTCTTTTTCAGTTCAATTAATTCATTACCTATTTCAAATCTATTGTTGTTATAAGTGCATGAATAAATGTATATATTGTTTTTATTAGCAACTGGAAAAATACTTTGATTCTTTTCATCTATTACAAAATACTCGTTGTATAATCCATCATAATCATATGGAAGAATTTCCTTTTTAATAATTTCTCCATCATAAGTATAAAATATTAAATTAAATTCTAAAGGAATGCTATAATCAAATCCTTCTATTTCTAATTTAATTTTTTCTATAGTTGTAATAGTTGAAAAGTTTATAATATTGTCTTTAAATTTAATTTTGTTATAAGTGTTAGAATTGTTATATAGATTAATCAAATTATCTATATGATTATTTTTAGCTTCGATAATAGAAGTATATATATTAACATTATATGGATCTATTTTATAATTAAGAACTATTCTTAATTCTTCATTTAAATTATTTTTAGCACAACTTAAAGTGTTGATTAAATCTTCTATAGTTAAGTTATCTAACTTTAATTGTTTATTTGTTAGAGCAGATCTTATTTTTGTTTTTTCTTCATCGGTTTTGAATAACAAGAAATCATCTGTTGTATGCAAAAAAACACCTCCCTTTAAAAACAGAGAGGAGAAATACTCCTCTCATTATTATTTAACTTCAAAAGTGGAAATAGAAAATTCCCATTGTTTTCTCATAGATAATTTATCTGAAATTCTTAGAATATTCCAATTATCATAAGAATTTTGTTCTCTGTACAAAATAACTTCATTTTCTCTTTTTTCTGGCATAGAAGCTATTTCTAAAAGATTATTACTTGCATCTATATTGCATAATACTTTCTCATCTTTTACCATAATTGTATATTGATTAGAAGTTAAACTTACAATATGATAATCTTCATCTTCTTTTATTAATTCGAATATTTTATCTATTCCATGTTTTTTAGCTTTTACAACTATATTGAATCTTTTTAAAGTAGAACTACTTAATTCATAACCTTCTTGAACTTTAATGCCGTCTACATAAATAAAATAATCAACATCAGGAATTTTATTTATTATTTTCAAAGGAGTTGGTTCAACTATATTTTTCCCTTTTATAAGATTAGCAAATATAGGTTTCGGAATATCTTCTGCAAATATTTTTACATAAGAATGAACTAATTCGCTTTTATTACAATAAGGATTGTCTGATGGATTATCAGTAGTTGTCATAACAAATATATCATATGTATTATCTGGTATAGGTAATTGAATTTCAGAATTTGTTATAGAATTTATTCTACCTTTAATTAAAGCTATATTCCATTTTTCTTTATCAAAGCTATAATAGATATATTTTGCTTTAGCAGGATCTTCTACTGTAACTTTCCATTTAAGTATATTGTTTTCTGGAACAACTGTTTGTCCATTAAAAAATTCAACATGTGGAGTTTTAAGTTTTTCAACATCAACTAAAATTTGAATTTTTTCACTTTCAGTATAAATTCCACTTCTAGTCCTATATCTAAGATAAATGTAATACTTTTCATCTTCTTTATTTAACTTATTATAATCTAAATAAAAGAATGTATTATAAGTTTTTAAGAAGTTAATATTATCATAACTTATTTCATAATAAGAAGCATTATACATAAATTTCCAAGAAATCTTATTTGAATTAAGTGTTATATTGTTGTCTAAAATATTATCAGATATATTGTCAGGAATATTTCTATCTATTTGGAAAAAATAATCATTTGTTTCAAAAGTTCCATAAATAGATTCTGCTCTAACAGATAATCTATATTGACCTGTAACTAAAAAGTTATTTATATTATCATTTACAACTATTTCTAATCCTTTAGCTTCTGCTATATCCATATAAAAGTTTTCATTAGGACCTACAGGAACTAATAAGCCATTACTAGCAGTTGCTATATTATAACTTTTTACAATTTCAAAATTACCAGTATTATCAAATTCTATTTTATCTAATTTAACATAATACTTAACTATTTCATCACTACTAGACATCCAACTAATTCTTATAAATGGATCTCCATATGTGAAATAAACTTTATTTGAAAAATCAAATATAGGAGCTAATCTAACAGATGTGTTTAAAAAGAATTTATAAAATCTAACTGCAGAAATATTAGAACTTATTTCCTCTATAACGTAAGCTAAGACTTTATAACCATCCGTTTCAAATGTTTTACCTTCTATTTTAAATCCATCAAATGTACTACTATTATATTGAATTTCTTGAACAGTTTTACTTTCCCATAATTTGTAATCATCTTTTGAAAAATCGTAATTTTCTAAATCTTCTATATTGAAAAATTTATAATAAACTTTATTTATGTCAGAAGTAACAGAAGCTACTATATCTACTGTTTTAGAAATAAATTTAGAAGGGTTTAAAAAATAAACTGTTCCATTTACTTCTGTGTCTATATAAAAAACTTTTTCCAAAGGATCGCTTTGTCTATTTAAAGGATCAACTGCTGATATTGTGAATAAGTATCTACCATCTTTTATATGAGTTTCTTTTTCACTTTCTGTAAGAGAATCCATTATATTAATTACATTATTTGAATTTTTAAATAAAGTTATTTTATATTGAGAATTTAAAGGAGTAGAAAGGAAATTTACAACAAATTTATTAATTTTTAATTTATCAATATGTTGTTCAAAATTAACTATATCATCATAACAATTTGTATAAACACTATAACCTATATTAGTAGAATTTAAACTGAAATATTCTAATCCATTATTGTTAGTAGGTATCATAGATGTAATAACAGGATTTCTTTTAACTAAAGTGATATAATAACTAAAATATCCCTTATAAGCATTATCATTTCCAAATTTATCTATAGTAATAAATCTAAGTTCCCATACACCTTCTTGTTGAACATCTACTTTGCATTTATCAGCTATTTTATCAAAGGTATAAATTCCGACTTCTGTAGGCAATGGTAAATCATTATAATATTCATTTCCTGAAGGGTCTATTAATATGATTTTATAATGTTGACCTACTTTATCTTCAACTATTGCTTCACTGTGAATAGTTTCAAACACTAAATCATTTAAATCTTTAGCATAAGCATATTCATCATAACTTTTAGGATTGATTATAGCTACTTTGTTTTCTATTTCTTTACAAGTAATAGAGTTAGATGGATTAGAAACTGTATTTAATTCTACAGTAGGAGATTCAAATTTATAATCTTTTAATCCATCAGGATGTCTAAAACTATATTCATAAACTACAAGATTATAAAATCCTTCTTTATAAACATCACTAATTCCATCTTCCTTTAGCCATTCAAGTGTTAATTCTTCATATTCAGAATCATTTGAATCAACATAAAAAGGACTAGGATGTTTTATCGAAGTTGTATATTCATATTTTATTCCATCTTTAGAATGTTTAAATTGATAATAGAATCCATCTGAATCTTGGCTCTTTTTTATTTTCCATTTCATAGGAATATAAGGCTTATTTGTAAAAAGATATTCTGGAATAACAACCATTTCTGATAATAAAGTAAATGTAAATATATATGGATCAGAAGCGTTACCACTATTATCATAAGCTATAATCTTACACTCATACTCTCCGTTTTCCATAGCAACATTATTTTTAAAACTAATTGTTCCATTCTCTTTATCAGATTGTATTACATAATCTGGATAACTATTATAAACGCTTTTTATAGGTCTAAAATAAAAGTGAGCTTCTTTATAATTCCATCCAGAATATAATTCACTTCTTTTATTGTTTGTTATTTCAATGTTTAAATATTTTTTTGTTACTAAGATGTTTCCATCTTCTATTCTATAATCTTCTTTATTTATTTCTATTTCTGGAGTTTCTGGTTTTGAATTATAAACAAAGAATTTAATTTCTCTGTTATTAGAACTAACTCCAGTAGCATTAAAAGTTTTAATATTCAAAACATACTCCCCTTCGTTTGTTAATATATTTCTCGGAATAGTAATTTTATTTTTATCAAATTCGTTTCCTTGCATATTGAATAATGTAGGTTCAAGAACATAATTTTCTTTATATTTAATAGAATATTCTATTTTAATAAAGTTACTTGTTCTTCTTATCATTATTTCTAAAGGCTCATCCAAATTAGATCTCATGTAATAATATAAGGAGATATTGTTAGAATCAACATTTGAATAGTCTGATAATGCTATTCCAGTAAATGTTTTGTTATCAGGATGATAACAACTTCTACAATCCCAAGGAGTAGGTTTATCTATCTTATAAAATTCTCCTACAGTACCACTTTCTCCAAATTGCATTTCTTGATTCCTTACTAATCTAATTGAAGATAATGGAATATTTTGTTGTTCATGTTTAGGTGAAAATTCAATTGTGTTTGTCCCTCTTAGTTTATGGTACTTATCATATATTTCTACAGTAACAGAATAAGGATTATTGTTTGGTCTATACCACAAAGGGATATTAATTGAATTAGTGGAAGAAAATATAAATTCTTGAACAGAACTATCAAATGTTAATGAAGCATTAGTACAATAACCTTCTAAAAACTCACCTTTTTCATCAAAATCATATTGAAACTTTTCTGAATAATCAGGATAATTTATATCAAAATATTCTCCGTTATTATAAAATATTTTTGGATTTTCCCAAGGATTTAAATACTCATTAAAGAAATAATCAACAAATTTAACGTTTAATTTTACTTTAGAATAACATTCATAGCCAGGAGTAGTCCATTTAATTGTAGAAAACATTTCATTACTGTTCATTGCTTCTGTATAATCTATTTTAGGAATAAAATCAAATGATGAATATAAGAAAGGATAATTTTTAACATTAGTTTCAAAAATTTTAACATAATAGTTATATTTATTGCAGTATATCTTTATATTTACATTTTGATCTTTATTGTTAATAGAAGAAAAATTAACTATTTCAAAATTATTATTTTTTGTAAATAATTCTTCCTTATTGTTTATTAATACCTTATATTCAAGATTTTCATTACTTTTGTTTTTAAAAAACAATTTTAAAGAATCTGTTTCTGAATCATATTCATCTTTAAAATCATAAATTTCAATTACACTATTATTTAGTCCTTTTTCTAATAGCTGTGTTCTAGTAGAACAAATATCTCCAACAGTATCTTCTTTTACTACATATTCTAATTTGAATAAATAAGTATCAAAATAAGAAATGGTAGGAATAAAGAATTCTAATTTTTTAATAACATCTTTATCCTTTTTGCAATAAGCTATTTCTTTATCATTATAAAAAACTTTAACTTCCTGAAGAATTTTATAAGGAAGTTTAGGATATAAAACACATTTTGCATATTCACCATAATCTTCCATAGATAAAGCAAATTGCAAAGAATCATTTAATTCTAGTGCAGTCTTTTGCCTATATACTTCTACATCATTTAAATATATAGACATATAATATATCTCACTAATATATTTAGGCCCTTCGTTAATAGTAAATAAGAACCTTGTAGGTGATTCTATATCAACTAAAGTTATCTTATGTCTATCATCATAGTTTCCTATTATATAGAAATCATATTTATGTAAAGGATTATTTAATAGTTTAAAATCAATTAAATTATGATAATAAACCTTTTCTCCTTCTTTTAAATTGTAAAACTTATTTATATCTATATGAAATGGATATTCCATACCATCTTTATCTGTTAAAAGAATAGTATAGTAATGTTCTGGATTAGTTATTGGGTCTAAAGGGATAGAAAAAGTAAGCATATTAAAAGGAGAATCTATAAGGTTAATAGGATTATTAAGTAAATTATGGTTTATAATTTCTCCGCATGCGGAATTTTTATCCCAAGACTTAATAACATCATATCTATGTAGATTAGCATAATAACCACTAACTACTGCATAATATTTGTCATTATTCTTTATAACTTTTATTTGCATATTTTCTCCTTTTTAATATCTTAATTCCATAGGAAAATGACTTTCACTGATTTTCCAGTTGTGACTTTGCCCTACTCCTAAATAAATATTATCTCCATGCCCATGATTTTTGAATCCTCTTCCATAGAAAAGCTTATGAGAATGTCCTTCTACATCTACTACGCTACAATCAATACTACACCAACCATCGCTCCTTGTGTCTTGATAATAATATAAATGACATCTTCTTATAGATTGATCAGCTAAAGAAGTATCAATTTTACCCTCTGCAGTTCCCCAACCACTCCATAAACTTACAGTGCATATTAATTGATTGCTATTATTATAAAATTTAGCCCAAGACCACCAGTTACCTTTGTCTCTATGAATTTGTCTTTTCATTACTATTTTAGACATAGGTTTTATAGGATCGTTTAAATATACAACTGTAGAACCTTGAGTAGCTTTTAAAGTATAACCACTTTTAGCAGGTTTATTAGGAGTTAAAACAGCATACTGATTTCCAACTTTTAAACAAAACGCTGTTGATGGTTTACGATCTATTAAATCATATTTAGTTCCTTGTATGCTAAGTTTATCAGCCATTATACTCTCACCACTTCAATCTTCCATCCACCTAAACTAAAGCTATTAGCAGTTAAGTTATTAGTGTTTAAAGTACCACTAATAGTTCCACCAGAAGATTTGTGAAGATATTCTCCTAATTTAGTATTAACTGCACTAGGTGTACAAGCTGTACCAGTTTCAGAATTAATAGAATTTTGTAATTTAACTATTCCTTTTACTCCAGTTGTAGCATTAGGTATTCCATTTAAATCATAAAAATCATGAACATGGTTTTTTAACGCTAATGCATCACCAAAACTCTTAACCGCTAATGGGGTAATAGCAGTATTATTAGAATCAGAAACTGAATAGGCAAGAGAAACAATTCCTTTATTGCTTTGTGTAGCAATGGGAACATTTTTTAATTCAGCAAATTCGTGTGTATGAGAAACACCTGAAAATTCTCCTAATGTTTCATTTACAACTTTAATTATTTTTTCATATAAAGCGTTTGCTCCAGCAGTTGAAAAAGCAATATCCCCATTATTAATTCTATAATCATTAGATATATTTACAGATAAACCTTCATCTTCTTTTAATAAACTGCTATTCTTCAATTTAACAGGAAGGTTACCATTATTATCTAAATGAACTTTAGAATAAGGAACAGGTTTAACAATAACATCTTTCATAGGAATAATAACATTATTAGATAAGTAATCTTTATAATGCATTTCTAATTCTGACATAAATAAAATTACTTCAGAAATAGAAGTAGCATATTCTGATTTTATTTGAAGTATATTAGATTTGCTAATATTTGAACTTTTTAAATCTAAATCTTCTATTATTTTATCTTCTGTTATGTATGTAGCTATAATTTTATCTTTTGAATATTCTAAAAATACTGTTATTTCATTACCTTGAAACTCCGGAAGTTTAATTTGATAAGAGACATTATTATAAAACAAAGTACCAATATTTTTTCCATTAGAGCTGGTTTTTAGTTTTAACATTATTGTTTTATAATAAGGAACAGAATTGAAATCAAAAGTAATTTGAGAATTGTTGGAAACAGTTGGTAATAGATTTGATAATTCGAAATTACATTCATCTTGTTTTAAATAGTTATGCCCTTTATGAGTATAATACCCATCTTTATATGGAAGATAACAAGCAACAGTAGAATGATCTAAATCTATATTTGAGTTTTTGCTAAACACATGTTTAATATCAACTTTTACTATTGAGTATTTAAGAGCAGGAATAGAAACTATACTATTATTTAAAGAAACAGCTAATATATTACGTGAATTTTTAGTTAAAGAACTTATACCTTTATTAAAACCATCGTAATTAACTACTGTACTTTCTAAATTAAATATTCCACTTCCATTATCAAAATAAGTAAATATATTATTTCTTCCATCATATAAAGCAAACGTATTATCATTTATTGCACAAATTCTTACATCAGTAGTAATATCTATCGCAACATTAATTTCTTTATAACGTTTATTTTGGGTCTTTCTTACAACACTTACTCCATTTTTTAAATCTACAACAAATATATAATTATTTGAAATGTCAAAATCTATAATTTGATTTTGAGTATGAACAACTGAATCTATTAAAGTACTTTCTTCATCTAAATAAATACTTGCATATATCTTATTTTTAGATTTTATATAAACGTGTGATTCATCACAAAGTATTTTTTCTATTTTTATATCTTCTCCAAAAACAAGATTGAATAATTCAACTTTTTTTGTTTCAAGATCTATACGATATATTCTATTATCTTTTAAACCAAAACATTCTCTAGATACATAATCTAAACAAAACTGATCAAAAGAATTATTTATAATAATATTTTCTTTATTTGTATAATATACAATTTCTTTTCTTTGATTTAAACCTAATAATCCATTTTTATATTTATAAACATTTGTCAATCCATATGAATTAGATATATTCATAGTAGCGTTAGATGTTCCTATTATTTGATAAATAGAATCATCATACCAAACATAATCATATTTATCATATTGATTGCTTACTTTATATATTCCTTTAAATTTTGGGCCTAATATATTTTTTATCATTTTTTCAAAATTAATAGAATAATCTAAAGTTTCATTCCATTTATTAGCAGTAAAATATGGATCGTTGGCTTGAACTTTAAATTGATTAATTTCGTTGTTCATCTAACACCTCTGTTTTTTTAGACATTGTAAATTTGTTTGAAGAATAATTGGCTATATTTTTAGGAGAAATACTATTATAAGAATAATTATTTCCAGGATCTTTAAAGTTTCTAGAATAGAAAGAATTTTCATCTGTTCCTAAAGAAACTACTTTGAATAGTGGAGTCTCTATATAGTTTGACAAATTGTTGCAAGGTAACAAAGCTATTTCACTAGGATTCATAGAAAATATAGTTAATATTCCTCTTTTATTACTTTTAATTAATTTTCCATTATAAGACAAATCATAATAAGTATTTATTTGAAGAGAACTAAAATCTATTGAATTAAAATCTATTTCTTGATTTTTATTAGATATATAGACTATACTATTTCTATTTTCTTTAAAAAAAACTATGTTTCCATCAATTATTAATGATTTATTAGAGTCTTCTACAATGTAAAAATCATCTGCTTTATAATTAGGATGATTTACCTTTAAGTAAAATTTACTTACAGTTAAATCTAATTCAAATTTTGTATTTAAATCTTTAGTATTAAAAGTAATTTTATTGGTTGTTTCATCTTTTTCATTATATATAAATAACTCTAAATCAAAGTTTTCTATAATGTTCTTATGACTTTTTAATGTAATAGTATTAAAAGTTGTTGATTCATTTAAAGTAATGTAACAAGTATCATCAAAATAATAATCAAAATCTATATTTTGATAAGAGTCAAGAGGAGTAAAATAATTATATTTTGTATCTTTAGTATTATAGTAATATTTCTTATCTTTCTCAGCATGAAAATAGTAAATATATCCATTTTTAAATTTCTTAGTAATATATTTAACTATTTCTTTATCAGTATGATCAAATATCTTTATTTCTGTTAAATCATCAGTTTCTATAAATGTTTTATAAAATAAAGGTATATCGTAAAACTTATCTGTAATCATAAGGCTATCATTATAAGGCTTAGTTAACTCCAACGAATCATTTATTTCAACAGTTATATTTCCAAAACTATTTGAATCATAATATACATAATCTTTTATATTAGGAATAAAACAATAAAAATCTGAATCTTCTTCATTATCAGAAATTTCTATTTTATCATTTTTGCATTTGAAATATATTTTTTTATTTTGGTTTTCTATCCAAAATTTAGTTATATATCCTTTGCTATTAATTAAATCAAACTTAAAAGAATCAGTCAAAGTGTATACAACCTTACCTTTTCCTCTAGAACAAAGCTTACCATCTTTTAAATCATATTGAGTGTTACAATAATATCTATTATTATTTAATTCAACAACAGATGAATTTGAAACATCTACTATTAAATTACCAAATAAAAATCTTTTTGAATTCCAATCAAAATAATTTTCAAATACTATGCTTCTTCCATCAAAATATGGTTGATGTTTTATTTTAATTTTAGAAGAAGAATCATTTATAATGTTTTCTATAATTTGATTATTATTAGGTAATTCAAAAACTTTATTTCTTTTATCTATAGTTTGTTTAAAAACATAAGCGTCTTTAGCTGTCAAATCAAAAGAATAAGGCTTGTTCGGAAATTCAAATTTTTTAAACTTAAAATATAAATTACAGAATATAAATTCATCATATGTAGGTATATTTACTTTTTCTACCAAAGTATACACACCTTTTATTTTTTTAAATAACAACGCTTCAGTTTCTGTTATTTCTATTCTATAATCACCTTTTTTAAAATTTTCATATTTAAAATTACCATTGATAGAATAATATTCATCTGAAATAGAAATATGATAATCTTTTAAATAAAATTTAACTTCTCCATTTTTTCCAAGAAGAATATTTGGCAAACTATTAAAATAATTCAATCCTCCATTTAATGTATTGTCATATTTATTTTTAAATAAATCTAGGAAAAGAGGATTTTCTCTAGTTGATATTTTTCTAGAATTAATCTTAAAATCGTTTAGACCTAAAAAATTCATAGTGTTATACATATTTAAAAAATTATTTTGACGTTCTTCTAAAAAATGTTGTCTATAATTTTCTAAATCGCCTTGATGATTGAAGTATAAAAATTCACCATCTTCAAAATAATATTTTTTACATGTGTATATTTTATTAATTGATAAATCATTATTTAAAAACCAAAACTCATTATCACAATAATGTTCCAAACTATTTATATTATCATTAATTATAATATCGTTAAAACAAGCTTCTAAATCAAGCTTTGACTCATCTTCATTATATCTAATAAAATCTTTTCCAAGATGTGAAATGATAAAATGTTTTTTATTGTTCATTTCTAAAATCATAAATACAAAATAGTCTTTATCTATTTTAAAATCAATTACTTTACAATCTTTAAAATCAAAATAATACTCTGTAGGACTATTAGAAATAGTAGGAGTAAAAATAACATAGTTATCTTTAAAATGATACATATATTCTTTTTCAATATCTTTTGAATAAAGTTTTATTGTTTCAATAAAAACATTATTTTGTTTAACTATATGATCTATTTCCTCAATAAGTTCTATACTATTAAAATTCTCATAGTTATATTTATCCATAGTTGTTTTTTTATATCCATAACTTTCAAGCATATCTCTTGAAGCTTTAGAATTATAAAGCTTAGTTAATAAATCTGTTCCTTTTTCTTTGAAACTATAATTAGCTCTCAAAGAATAGATTGCATTAAGATTATTAACTCTTTGATCTATTATTATTTGTATTAACTCTTTTATATTGCTATGGTCAGCTAATATACCTTCTGTTTTTGTTTTAACATTATTACAAAAACTTTCAACTAATAAAGAAGCCATATTAACACCTACTCTATAAATCCTAATGTGATTACATCTGTGCTTTCTATAGTTTTTTCATCATATATATTTTCTATAGAAATAGGCACTTTATAATTAGTTCTAAAATAATATCTAGTAGAAATATTTAATTGATTATAATCAATAGATAAATTTGAGTCGTTATAATTATCAAATACATTTTTTATTGCATAAATCAAATCAGTTTTAGAAAGAATTAGATTGTTATTAGAATCTGTTTTTAAAAGGCTTAAAGTTTCATTCAATGCAGAATTAATTAAAGAAGTTATTATTTCATAATCATCTCTTAAAAATAATTGTGATTTTAAACCATCAAGATTAACTTCTACAACATTTGGCTTTAAAAGATTAATTTTAGAGGATTTAAAATAATCAACTACATAATTATTATATTTTATAATTTCATCTATTTCTGAAAGATTGTTAGGGAAAATAATTATATTTGAATATCCATTTTGATCATCTATGTATACAGATTTTATTCTTGTATCTTTAAGCAAAGTTAATTCTATTTTTTTTAAATTGGAATAACCTAAATTTTGAAGAACACTTTTAGATCTTTCCATAAAGCTTATGTCACTTTCAGTTTCATTAGGAGTAATTTTGTAAGATATAAGCTTTAATTTTTTAGGTAATTCATAAGATAAAATTAAATTTGGATTGCTTATTTCTATTGAATTATTGTCAAAAATTAATACTCCATTAATTGAAAAAATAGGATTGTTTATTTTTTCTGTTGTAAATATCTTTTGAGCATATAATATTGATTTTTCTTTTCCAATAATAACTTTTCTTATATTTCTATAAAATTCATTATTATAAGAAAATATAGCTTCATCTTTTATACTTATGTTTTCTTGAGAAGAATTATACATTAATTCAAATTCATAAACATCATTATTGTTTCCTCTAGTTCTATACATATTGAAATAATTTAAAAATCCATCTAAATTATCATCTTTTAAATTTTCAAAAGTATGAGCATTTAAAAATTCTAAATTTTTATTATCTAAATAAGATGAAAACTGATTTAAAACTTTTAAAAACTCATAGTCAAATGAACTAGAATCTATTTGTATTCCAAGTCTATTTTGAATCTTCTCTATCATAATATCCAGATTTTCTTGTTCAGTAGCCATGTATCTCCTTTCTAAATTTCTATAGTTCTAAATAATAAACTAACATTAGTTTGAGAATTTACTTTATAATAAAATCCTATTGTAAAAGTATCTCCTTTGTTTAAAAAAGCATAATCCACTTTACTTCTTATAAATGGAAGCTTCGAAAATATTTCATCAAGTTTATTATCTATATATTCTTTTATTTGGAAATCATCATATGTATTTCTTTTATATAATATGAATTCATCTCTAAACCAATTTTGATGTTTAAATTTTGTAAGTATTATAGTTTTAGCAATATTTATATTCGTTTGAACATCTTCACCGAAAATAAAATTGGTAAATGTATTAAATTCTTGATCTATATTTAAATCGCCTTTTTCATTTATTGCAAAAAGCATTATTATCCTCCTAAAGCAACGCCAATAGATTTTTTAACTACTTCTTTAGCTATAAAAGAAAATGAACTCGTTTGATTAAATACTCCTGATAATTTTTGTAATAAACCATTAGCTGTATTTAAAACGTTATAACCTGACATAACATTAGTAAAAATAGTTTTGCTAGGAAGAACCATATTTGGAGTAAATGCTGTACTAGGTATATTTATTTGTTTGTTTAAATAATCAGTTACAATACCACTATTCTTTTTAAAAAATTCCCATTCAGTATTTAATTGATTTGCTTTTACATTTGCTCCACCAAGATCTTTTACATTTACTTTTTCAGATTTCATAGTGGTACTTTCATTACTTAACTTAGCCATTATTCGTTCCCTCCATTCTGTCCAAATATTCTTAGAGCAATCATTTTATTAATTAAGAAACCTAATTTTATATTATCTGTAATTCCTATATAAAATATAGAATTCTCTTCTAATAATGTTTTATCAATACCTTTTATTCCTGTATCGGCAAAAAATATAACATCTATTAATTTATCAGAATGACTATCAAAAAATGATTCTATTTCATTATTTCTATAAGAAGCAGTTGTCATTTCATTAGCATTAATTGTTTGATTAATAATTTCATTTATTTTATAATCAAAAGTCATAGTCATCATTTTAGAGCTTATAATAGAAAATATATTATTATCTTCATTTGTTTCTATTACTCCGTTAAAATATAATAGACCTTCTGCATAAAACTTAGAAGGATCTATATCATAGATTATTCCACATTTATTATTTAATTTCATTGTATCCCTCCAAATATTTAAATTTAAGCAGAAAAAAATATATATTGCAATTTTATGAAATGAAACCCTAGAGATTATCTAGGGTTATTTTTGATTTGTAAAATCTATTTTAATATATACAGGCAAATGGTCACTTATTAATAATCTATTTTCAATTTCATCTGTATAATCTAATCTGTGAGCTCTCACAAATCTTTTAGCATTATTCGATACTAAAACATTATCAAACAGATTTGATTCTGGTAATCCTTTGTCTTTTATAAATGTTGTAGCTTGTTTTATCAATTGTGTAAAAGGATGATCTTTACTCATATGATATTCATAATTTGTTCCACCATTTACGGTAAAAATAGGATCTGCGCCATGATTTACAACTTGTAAGTTACAATCAGCCATTATTATATATCCATAATCTTGTCCTTCATATTGTTTAGATAAATTATTATATTTCATTTTAGAATTATATTCTTCAGTATAATAATTTAAAACCAATTCTACATTTTTCTTTCTTATTTCTATATTATTTATATCTTTAGAACCATATAAATTATGGAACCAAATGATTTTATATTTATAAGGTCTATCAGAATATTCTCCATACATTTTTTCTCTTCTATCATCCATTGATGATGAATCTCCAAAAGGAGCGGTTCCATCATAAGTAGGATTTGTATAGAATAATTTTTCTTTATCATATAAAGGACTGTGGAATTCAACTATTGTCTCAACTATATTCCTATCCATTCCAGGAATTGATTTTGTTTGTGAAGTTATATTGTATCTTTGATTTTTATTTTGATTAAAAATGGTAGCTCCATATTCCGTCATTGATGAATCTCCAAATTCAGTTTTATTTAATAATAATGGAGATTCTGAACCATATGTTATTGTTTTTCCATTTCTAACAACAGAATAAGTTGTATTAAATTTAGATAAAAAAGTTTTATAATTATATTCGTTATGAATAAAAGTATCATATAGTTCAACTAATAAAACACCATTAAAATTTCTTTTTTCTATAAGACTATTTACAAATTTTTCTTTTAATTCTATTGATTTTTTTATTAATTCTTCACTTTTAGCCATATCTTCATCTTTTCTCATTTGAATATTGAAAAAACACATACTAAATTCTTTAGATGCATTTTGAACACCAGTATAAGGATTATAAGATTGCATACTTTGAATCTCACCATCTACAACGCTTACGTTTTGACTAAAAGTTGATTCTATAGCCTTTCTTTTTGTTATTCCTAACAATGGTTTAAATAATTCGTGTAATCCAACAGTATATATTGATAATATAAAATCAACTGTTAAAGTTATTCCTTTTTCAATAACATTACATATAGAGTTCCAAGCTTTATTTAATCCAGTCATAAAAGAGATATAAAATGCTGAAAGAAATGAAGTATAGTTATGTGCAGGAGAGTTAAAAAATACACATTTTAAATTTTCAGGCATTTGTATTTTTCCTCTAACAAACATAGGCATAAATCTTAATGGAAGAGGAGTTGGAGTATTAGAATTATTATGAAGTATATTTAATTCATCAAATATAATACCAGTATTAGCGTGAAAAAGCATAGTGTATTTAGGAGATTGAACTAAATATTTTAAATATGATTCCATGATATTTCGGATAGTTTTATTTTTGGGAGGAAGACTTATTTTTGAAGAATCATTGCTATCAACAGTTGGTTCTCTTTCAATTAATAAACCTAAATCGTTTAATAAATCATTTCCTATTTTATAAGAAAAAGTATCTAATAAAGGGTCTTTAAAATCCCATGTAGCTTTTACATTTACAACAGTAATAAGTCCTCTTGTATCAAGTGAATGCTCGAAACTATCAACTCTAAATACTCCATATGTAGAACTTATTTCATCTAGTAATGTAATTGTGTCTCCTATTTCTATTCTAGGATTATATTTCATAAATATTTTTCCGCTATAACAATATTCAACCTGTTTTAACAAATAATTAGATAGATATTCTACAATTAAAGATAAACTTTTTTCATCTAATTCCCCAAAGCCGTCATATAAAAAACTAGGTATTATTACTTTTTGAGAAACAATCAAATTATTAAAATATTCCGAATTAGATTTATTATTTTGGTTTTTAGTTACATCAAATAATGATAATATAGTATTTTTAACATCAAAACTAAACCAACTAAAATCCCCACTAGGAACAACTGAATTTATTACATTATTATCAACTTTTATTTCTTGAAATAATAGATTGTATCCAGAAATAACAAAATGATTTTCAGAAATTCTTCTAACATTATCTCTGTTTAAGTTTTTTTCAAGATTATTAGTTTTAAAATTATCTTCATCAAACTTATATGAAATGTATGTTGCATCATCATATAGTTCTTCTTTTTTTAAAGTATTAACTAAATGATGGTTGACTATATTTAAAAAATCTAATGGATTGCAAGAATTACCTGAAATTTTAATATTTAAATTGTTATCTTGTTTTCCATATTCGTTCAAATAAGCTATCGGGACTCCGTCGGCTGTATAAAACATATGATTACGTCCTAAAATTATAGTTGAAAAATCTTTATCTTCCCTTATATCCCAAAAAGAATTTAAAGTGATGTTTTCAAAAGTATTAAAAATAGTACCTGAATTTTCTCCTTCAAAACAAAAACTAATTTTGTCAGGTTTTAATGTAAGACTATTATCATCAAAAGTTATTTGTTCTTTTTCTCTTCTATATTCTTTGGCATTTTGTGCTTTACTTTGATTAACAACATAAGAACTACCAAATGGTTGAAAATTTACTTGCATTATCCCCTACCTGCCTTTATTTCTTCTACATATTGTCCTGGATACCCTTTAAGATTTGGTTTAAAAATTAAATTGAATTTTGGAAGAACTCCTTTAGCTAAAGGATTTATTCTATTTCCTGACTCATCTCTTAATTCAAAATGAAGGTGTGGTATATAACCTTTTTTTCCAGAAGAATCTTTTTCTAAACCAAATCCACTACCACCTAAAACTCCAATAGGTTCGCCAGCATTAACCGTTCCTTTGGATACTCCTATTTTTTTAAGATGCATATACCAAGAATAAATATATTTTTTTGTTTTTCCATCATTAGAATGTATTTCATGTTTTATAACAACGTATCTTCCAGTAGCGCCTTTGTTGCTATTATATATTTTATCAACAATCCCTTTACCTGCAGCATACACCATAGCACCTTCTTTACCATAATCAGCTATATCTAATCCGTTATGTTCTCTTTTGCCCCCATCTCTCGGTTCTCCTTTTAAAGCTGTTATTCTTTTTACAGCACAAGGCCAATGGGTTAACCAAGTATCGCCATCTTCTAATTTGATAATAGGATCCAAATCTTTATTTAATGTTTGGTCATATGTAGTAAATTTAGGTTGTGATAACTTACTTAAATAACTTTGTGCGTCTTCAACTTGCTTTTGTGAAATTTTTATTTCTCCTGTTTCGGATAGTTCAAAACTTTCTCCAGAATTATTAATCCCATAAGTTTCATAATCATGATCTACATTATTTATATTTTTAAATGTGTTTCCTGTAATGGTATCTGTTGTTAATTCATCTGTTTGTTCTTGAGCACCAAATGTTTTATCAATATCAGATAAAACTATTTTAGAATTTAATAACTTGTTACTTGTAATATTGCTTAATTTTCCATCTATTTTATCTAATATCCTTCTAGGTAAATGCCTTAAGGTTATAGACACAGCAACAAACATACCACTTTCTCTAGCGTTTCCTTTTAAAAAATTATGTACATTATTATACTCTGTTTTAAAAATATTAAATAAATGCCTATTTGAATGTAAAAAATTATTAAATACATTTCCTAACTCATATAAACTTGATATATTAGCACTACTAATAAAACTGCTATCTATTATTTTAGGTATTCCTTTTAATATTTTAATTGATTTTCCTAATATACTATCAGAATTAGTAAATGCAATTTTTGGAATATTATAACTATACATTAAAGCTCCAAATGAAGTGCATGTTAAAACCATTATATTATCGCCAAATTGTATATTACTAATAGCTCCATTAAATACATTATTATTAAGAATATATCCAAGCTTAATTCTTATTTCGTCGCCAGGTTCTATCCTTATTACATCTATTTTACCATTATTCATTTCTTTAACATTAAAGGATCCATCTTCTCCTATACTAAAAACATGTTTTTTAATATTAATAATTTCTATAGTTGCAGTTTTTATTTTAGTTTTAGGATCTTTAGTAATACTTATATTGCTAATATTATTAGCAAATAATTCATATTCTTCTGTTATATATGTATTTATTTCACCTGCATATTCTGATGAAATATTTTTTTTAACTATTGAAATGACATAATCTGGGATAATTGAATTAGAAGAGTCTGTTATAACTTTAGTAATATTATCCAAATTATAAAACATATCATTATGCCCTATTATTCTAGTTTTCATAACATCATTTATTTTTGTTTCTTCTCCAGAGTTATCTAAAAATAATTGTTTATAATAACTAGGAACATCAGAATAATGAAATCTTTGAATTTTATTTAAAGAATTAAAACCATAATCCTCTATTGCATAACCAGTTTTTCCCAAAGCTACCATTTCGTTTGGTAAAACTTCACAGTACTTTTCTCCAGAAATAAATTGTTCTTTAGCTTTTGATAAAAAATCATTTATTGTGCTACAAGCTTCTTTATCATCTTTTGGATTGATTATTTTTGATAATTCTATATGCAAATCATATCTAGGAATTTTGCTTCCGTAAAAATATAAACAATCTTTTTTTATAACTTCATCATATGTTAAATATTTATCTTTATTTCCTAAAATAGTACTATTTTTTATAACATCAAAATAATAAGAATGATTTATTTTTTTACCAAATAAAGTTGTAAACAATTGATATATATCTTTTATTTCTTCATCTTTTTCTTCTGTATTGTTTTGTTTGAACATATAATATAAAGCATTGTTGTTTAATATTTTGTTTTCTCCAGTAAATCCTAATAAGTGTTTATTAAATTCTGTAATTTTTATTCCTATATTTTGAGCCCCAATGGTCATAGCTTTACCAAAATGATCAGTTCTATTTTTGCTGTATAAGAATAAAGGAGCAAAGGAACAAGAAGATAATAAAAGAACTTTTATTTGAGTATTCATAGATAATCTTAATCTTTCATATTCGACAGAATATTTTCCTCCGTAAATATACATAACAAGATAATAATTTAATTTTGTTAAAAATATATTATAAATTTTATCTATTATTTCTTGTCTTTTATTTGAAGATTGATAACTAACTTCATAAAATAATTGGTTTAACATATCTCTAAAAGATTCTCTATATAATTGAACTTGAGATTCTTTATAATCTTTATTTGTAGATCTAACCAATAAGTAAACTTCTTCTATTATTCTATCTAAAAATTCTTCATCTTTAAGAGTATCAACAAATTTATCTAAAAAACAAGAAACTATATCTGTGATTAATTGATGAATTTTAGAAAAACAAATTCCATCAGAAACAACTAAGACAGTATTATCTTTGATTAATTCTTCTATATATTTTGGAACAGGATTCATATTAAGTTCTATATCGAATAATCTATAGTAGAACTCTTCATATATTTTAGAATATATGCTAAAAGTTTGTGTATCTATACCTTGTTTAGTATTAAATAATTCTATTCCTAATTGATTTATTACATTTTCCATTAAATATTCAGAATATGTTTTATAACCATCTTTATACAATAAAGTATAAATTTCATCTTTTATTTTTTTAGATGAAGTTACCATGTATATAGAAACAGTATCTAAATAATTATAAAAAGTATATGAATTTACTAAATCTCTAAAAGGAAATAAATTTCTACAATCTTTTCCTTCATCACTGATAGACAAATTTTCATTGTGAATATCATGAGAGATACTAAAAATATCAGCAGTATTGTTATGTTTTACTTTTTTTAATTTATCTATTACCTTTTGACCTTTGTTAACTAAAGAATTATATTTATCTTTATTTTCAAATATTGGAAAAACAGATATTTTATCAGAATTGCTTTTGTGATATCCAAAAGAAGTAGTCACTGAAGAGTAGGAAGAAAGAAAATCTATGAAATAATATTTCTCATTTTCATAACCAACATTAGCTTGTCCAGACGGATCATCATTTACGTTTTGAATTTTACCTTCTAATAGTGTATATAAAAGCTCATTTATATTAGAAATAGAAACCGAATTATTATATCTATTTGTCATTAAATAATTAGACAAATGTTCTAAATAAAGTCCACATACAGATTCTGATATATAACTATCAGTTTTACTTTTCTTCAAAATAATATCAGATGAATTTAATAATTCTTCATCAATATCATATCTAAAGCCAGAAATATTAAATACCATAGTAACAATTATTCCATTAGCTGATTCTAAGTTGTTAAAAGTTATATTAGTAATATCTGATGTATAAAAATCAAAAAGTTGAACTAAAGGATGATTCAAAATGAATTTGTGATTTAATATATTTTTATCAGAAATAACTTTTAATTGTTGAACTATATCATTTTCAGATTCATCAAAAATCATTTTTACACTAAAGTTACTTTTGCCTATCCCTAAAAAAGATTTATATCCAATAGGTTTACCTTTCATTGGAAAATTGGAAATTAAGTTAGTAGTTATTAATTCTATTTGAAGAATGTGTTTGTTATCAATTTTAACACTTGCTGGAATATATTTATCTTTATCAGGCAATTTTGTTTTTATATAGTTTATTTTAGAATTAGATTCTATTTCAGCTTCTATTTCAGGATCACCATTTAATAATTTATTAAACTTTTCATAATCTAAAATATTTTCTTTATAATAAGCATTTAGTTTTTCAACATTATAAATATTTACTATTAAATTGCTATTATCAGTTATACCTAAATTATTAGAATATTCTTTTGTAGATTTATTACAAATATCTGAAAATTTAGTATCTTGATTCCATTTGATAAAAGCGTCTGAAAATTCTTTATACTGATCTCCAACAAATGAATTTTGATAAAGAGTAAGTATCATATTGACATCATAACCATTACTAGTTTTCTCTAAACTTGTAATTTGTAGTCTTTCTAAAAAACAAAGTAAATGTGTAAATTTATATTTAGTTTCATTTCCTCTGCTTAATGTATCAGAAACTTTATTTATTAAATATTCGTTTTCAATAGGAAGAACTCCTATAGCTTTAAACATGCAATAAATATAAGCTAAATCAGCAAGTTCATCTGTTTTTAAAATAAAGTCTACACTGATGGTATCAACAACACTAAGATTAGATTCGTTCATCTGTGCTCCAAAACCTCTGATAGTATTTAAACTATCAGAGTATCTTGAAGTTTCAAATTTTAAATCTTTAAATCCAGTTTTTGAAAGTTGGATACCATTGAATTTTATTATTCTTTCTCTATATGTATACATTAGTATAACTCCCTTATGTTAGTATTAATAGTATATCTATTTAAATCTCTATAAATTGAACCTTGAGATTTTTCATATTGTTTTTCATTGATATCCAAGTTTACCACAGCTCTATTACTTTGAAAAATTCTAAAGAAAGTACCTAATGCGACTAATGCACTAGCTACCATAAATCCACTTTTATGTTTAGAAATTTGTTGCTTAGCATTACTAAGAAGTTCTGAACCTTCTTCTACTATTTTAGAAGCAGTTTTTTTAGTTCCACTTGAAGCAGTGCTTGCATTTCCTGCAGCTTCAGAAGCCCCATTTGCAACTTTATTTAGTTGTTGTTGTAGTTCATCTATTTGTTGCTGTTGTTGAGTTATAGTATCTTTTAATTTATTAGTTTCTTGCCTATATAATCTTTTACTAATCGTGTCACCAGCATTAATAGCTTCTTCTTTAGCATCATCAACAACTTTTTTAGCACCACTAGTATCAACTTTTATATCTTTTGGATCATTTATTTTTTCAGTTGCTTCTTCTGCTTCTTTCTTAATATCTTCATTTATATTTTTATGACCAGCAAAAATTCCAACAAACTTTCTTAAAATGCTCATGGCAGAGTTTGAATCACTACTTAGATCTCCTTGAATCTTTTGAGTTTTATTTTCTCCATAAAAATTTTGAAACCAAGAAACAACTTTAGCACCAAAAGAATTTTTGCTTGCAAGCTTATGAGTTAATCCTCTAGAAATATTAGTAATATCAGTTACTTTTTCTACATGTCCTTTTGCAGCAGCAGTTTTTACTATAGTCAATATTCCTGCCAAAGAATCGGTAGTCAAATCTTCAATTTCAGAAAGTTTAGTAGCACCAATTTCATTTATATCATCTGCTGTAATATTTAAAAGTTTACCAATTTCTTCAGTCATTTCTCTAATTTTTCCTTGAACTTTTGGAGTTTTATATCCTTTGTCTCCTGTAAGGAATAACATTTCTGCTACATCACCTATAGTTTTATCAGTATAAACTTTTCCATTACCTGCAGTCTCACCTAATAAATCTTCTATGAATTCATTTATTTTATTTAATTTAACATAACTCTTATCATTTTCTCCGCCTTTACTTGTTATTCTAGCTATAGCGTTCATTCTTTCTATTATCTCATATGGATTTGCAGAAGCTCCATGTTTTCCTCCAATAGATCCTTGTTCGATTAAATCTCCAAATATATCATCAACAAGATTGCTACCTATATTTTTTAATAATGTTTCTAATTCTTCTTCACTGTTTTTTCCATAGAAATTTTCAAAGTTTTTTGCAAAACGCATTTTAAAAGCTTTTCTGTCAGCTTCGTTTACAAAAGCCATAGAAAATTCTCTATATTCAGAAATAGAATCATGGAATCTACCAGTTCTAGCAATAGATGTAAAGTCTCCAACTTTATTAGCTTCTCCAAATAAATTAGCTAAACCTAATTGACCTTGAGGTGTAAATGTAACTTTTAATGCTTCAAATATATCTTCAACTTTAGTAGATTCAAATTCTTTCTGAGAATATTTACTTAATGTAGGATTAATAGAATTGAATATTTTTTCAAACTCATCTAAAGACATGTCTCTACTTATAATTCTTTTTTGTTTTCCTAAATCTAAAGCTAAATGTAAATCACCTAAAGCATATTGAGATATACCATTTATCTGTTTACCTGATAATTGAGTATCAGCATGCTTTAATAGTTCATCTTCTAAAACAGATTTAATTTTTCTTCTATAGTAATTACGTTGCAAATAGTATGGTTTTATTATATTGAACACTTCTTCTGGAGAAGTATTTTCATTTATCTTCTTTTCTCCTCCGTATAATTCAAGTATTAATTTATAAATAGATTTTGAGTTTTCACTTTGTAATTTACCACTTCTAAACTCTTTAACTAAGTTTGCATCACCAGAATTGGTTATTAAATGTTGTAATTCAAAAAATTTAGAATATAGTTCTCCAGATCCTTGTTGAAATTGGTTAAATAAATCTTTATTACGAAGACCCATTAACATACCTTGGAAAGTATCTCCGTCAAAGTCTCCATTAAACCATAAACCTGTAGTTCTTCCAATAAACATAAGGTTAGCAGTATTGTCTATTCCACCAACATTACCAAATAATCTTCTATATAAATCATTATCAAATCTTTTGTTTTTGCTATCTATTTTTACATATCTTGCACTAGATACTGAACCAAAGAATTGAGATGGATCTCTTTGAAGAATACCATAAGCAGAATAACTATCTCCAAAATCTAAACGTAGACCTGCTACTTGATACATTCTTTCATTACCAATAACTATATTTTGTTTATCAGCTAAGAAGTTGCCTATCCAATTTAACTCATCTTGTGTATAACCTTTCATCTTTTTGAAATGTTCTAATTTGTTATGTATTTCTTTGCTAGCATCATCACCAAAAATTACTTTAACAAAATCTTCAATTTGATCTATTTTTTCATCAAATACCTCTTTAGAATGCTTGTTACCAAAAATATCTTTTATGGAATCTGTTACTATTGAGTCAACTCCAGAAGCATTTCTAGGAGAAAACCTAACCGAATGTTCAGCTATAAATGTACCTGCTTCTTGAATCATTCCGTCTTTTCCAAAAATACCTTCTCCCATTCCTTCATATAAAGAAAATAATCTATTTATTATTCTTCTGCTAGTATTACTACGTTCTTCATAATTGTTACTTTTTTCAATTATTCTATTTATTAAAGGCGATATCCATTTAGGCATTTCTTCAATCTTTTTAAAATGGCTTTTAGATGTACCTAATGCTCCAACTAGAGCTGTTAAGTCTTGAACACTTACTTTGTCATCTAATGCATATTTAGATATTGTTTGAAAATCTCCAAAAAGGTCCATTACACGCCCTTTAACTGTATCATCTAAGAATCCTTCAAATTGAACAAGAATATCGTTTATTGCAGATAAAGATGATCTATTTGCTTTATCATTAGCTGATCTAAGAATTGTTTTTAAATCATTATATCCTTGTAAAAATTCTTGGAAAGTAACATCTTCTTTTGAGAATAAAGAAGAAATTACATTCATTTGATTTGAGTTTTCTACTCCCATATTTTTTAAGAATTGGCTGAAAGAGTTAGAAACTTCAAAATTATTTTCTCTCATCGCTCTTTTAAAAGCTCTAAATTTTCTACTTATTTCATCATCTAATACCTTTTCATTATCACCAGCGAATTTTGATGCAATCTTATAAAATTCATATTTATTATCTTCATATATTTTATTTAAATCGGCATCAGAACCAAATATTGATAAAAAGTGATTGATAGCTTCATTACTTCTTTTTAATTTCTTATAGTTTTCAGAATCAAATTGTCTGAACCATTTAGACATAGCCCATGTTTTTCTATTATTTTTAAACTCAGAAGAAAACTTAGCTATTTTTTTATATTCAATTTCAGCTTCTTTATTTAGGTGTAGATTAGCCAAATCTCCTGTTAAACCTATTAAATCTGCTAATGCAGAGTTAGGAATTACTCTTCCAGCTTCATCAGATAATAGCCCTGTAATATATACTGGCAATTCTTTATTTAAATATAATTGTTTTAATCTAGCTAAATGAATAATTCTACCATCTGATAAATTTCTATAATCACTTACGATATTATATAAAACATCGTTTGGGAACATAGTTTTGTATTTATCAAGGATATCTAAATCTAATTTTTCAAAATGAAGTAAATCATTCATCATAAATAAGTCTAAATCTTCAGGAGCATTACCACTTAATCTATCAAGCATACTATTCATAGTAGAAGCAAACTTATAATAATCAGTATTTAAATCAGAAGTATTTTTTAACACTTTTGTAAATTCAGAATCTAATCCTAATTGTTCGCTTAAAACGTCAATTAAATTAGAATGAAGTTCATCAAAATCTAAATTTCTTACTTGATAATTGCTTATGTTGAATAAATCCATTCCAGGAATAATATTATTGATTTGGATTTTATTAGATTGAACATTGTGTTTAAACACTTCTAGTTTTCTTATTATTTCAGAATCACCAGACAAATCTGATTTATCAAGCATTTCGTCTAATGCACCAAAGAACATCATTCTAGAAATACTTTCTTTTGTTTTTTTAGTATCTTTAAAAAGCATTCCTACATCATTTAAAAATCCTTCTTCAAAACCAGTAATTATACTTTTTACTTTTTTAGTATTTATAGATTTATCTTGATTTCTTACTTCTGTAATAATATTTCCTAAAGGACCACTTTTAAAACCTTCTACAGTATTACTAATACCAGCTCCCATATTTCTAAATTTAGAATCTGATACATCTATAAGTTTTGCATCATTAACAAAATTTTCAAAAATTTCTTTATTTCTAATATATCCTTGCTCATCTAAATCATATACTGCAGCAAAATCTAAAACATTACCTTTGTTTTGTTCCATAGCCATATCTTTAATTGTTCCAATAAAAGATTCGTTTCCACTTGCAGTTGCAAGTAATTGTGATATTCTACTTAATCTTAAAGCATTAGAATTTTTTCTAGATGTAGCTTCTACCATTCTATTCATTCTACCTTTGAAGTTATACACATATCCTTTTGCTTTCTCTGTAACAATTTGTTGTTTTCCATCTACACCTGTAAATACTTTTTGTATTTCTGGAGCTTTGAACATAACTTGATTAATATCTCTACTCTCTTCGGTCATGTCATCTAATATTTTATTATAAACAACAAAAAGATTGTCTTCTAATGTAGAATACAATGCTTCAGCACTTTTTTCATTAGTACTTCCACCAAAAAGACCTTTTAAATTATTTAAAAAATTATCTCTTATTCTTTTTTCAAGTGTGGTATAAGGATCTAATACTTGACCCATAGGAGTATCTGCTATTGCTTTATTTACATTTTTGTCTATAAAATCAATGCTTCCGTCTTCATTTAATTTAAAATCTATGTTTAAAGCGTCTAATATACTAGCTTTTCCTCCACCCATTTTTTCAGAAGAAAACATATTTTTAAAATAATTTAATCTTTGCTCAGGAGTCATATCTGATTTAAAATCAGCAGTCATAGTATTTCTAAGCATAGTCTCTAATGTCATAGATAATATTGAACCAGCATTACCTCTTTTTGCATTTGTTAATTTATTATTAACTAAAGCATCAACTGGTATATATCTACCATTATTAACAACAGCCATAGTATTATATACTTTACCCAAAGTAAATTTAGTATTTTCAAGCATACCTTTAGCACCACTATTGAATAGTGAAGCTGAAGAAAATTCTATTTCTATTCCTGTTGAATCAGCTACAATATTTTCTATTAGCCCAGCAGTTGCATCTGCCACAAATGTTTTTACATCCTTGTTAACAACATTTTTGTTTATTATATTAATATTTGAAGCACTATCTGATAACAGCATATATTTTTTCAAGATTCTATTATATTCATTCATTGCCTTATCACTAGCTTCTCCATATTTAATCATATCTTCTTTATTCTTATATTGCTGAATATTTTCAAACAATTTACCTAAATTCTCAATGTCGTTTTGGAAATCATTTGTTTGTTTGTAAAGAGCAAACTTCTTAACATTGTCCTCTCCAAGTAATTGTGTAAAGAATGTGTTTTCAAAACTTCCTTCTTTACCTATATTACCAATATCAAGTTGTCCATTTTGTAAATAATTAATTAAAGAACCTACATCAGCATGTTCCTTACCTAATCCTTTTATTATATCAGGATTTAAAGAAGAATAATCTATTCTTATTTTTTTAGTTTCACCTTTGTCTCCTATATTTTTCATAACAGCTAAAGCTGAAACAACAGAACTATCATTAAATACTTCTTCAAAATCTCCATATAAATAAGAAACTGTATTAGCAGATAAATCTGGAGTAACAAAATTATCTCCAAATATTCTTTTTCCAAACAGATTAAATAGTCCTTCTTCGGCAGTTCTTCTAATAGTTATTTTTTTGCTTTGAAGTTCTTTTATATGATTTGTTTGCTGTTCTAATACTCTAGCAATAGTTACTTTGTTACCTTCTAAGTTGTTGAAGCCAAAAGCTGACATTTGCTGAATACCTTGAGTTTTTCTAGCATTATCTTTGTTTAAATAATTTAAAGGATGCATAAAACCTGCTGATATAATTCTTTCTATTCCAGCAGAAGTAGTTTTATCTTTAATTTCAACAAGTCTATTATCAAATAATTGCCCACTTTCAATTCTTGCTTTTATAGTTTCTAAATCTACTCTTTTTACTTTAGCTAAAAAAGTTGAATATACATCTTCTAATCCATTTTCATCAATATCTTTGAGCATTTCTTGATGAGTGCTATATCCATATTCATTAGCATATTTATCAAATATGATATTTCTCATTTCTTCAGCTGCAGCATTCACTTCATCTTCAGAGAAAATATTCATACTTCTTATCTTTTTATTAAAATTAACAATATCTTCTGTAGAAACTATATTTTTTAAATCTGAATCAACAAGCTTTGCACGTTCCATTACATAAGAATCAGTATACTGTGATATATTTCTAAAAATATCTTCAAACATATCTTCGTCTTTTTCATATGCAATTTTTCCATCTTTTGATACTGCTCTATATATGCCTTTTATTTTACCTTCTTCATTAGTTTCTAAAGCATATCTTCCTTTGTTGTAACCTTTTTCATTAAGGCTTTCTCTAACTTCTTTAGAAATATGCATTCCATCTAAAAGATTTTCACCACTGATTATAATCTTTCCATTATAAATACCATCTGAAGAAACAGCATGCCTTGTAGATACCATAGTAGCATCTTTAATTATATCTAATGATCTTCCTGTAACTAATCTGCTAGATCTATCTATTTCTCTTGCTATATCTGTAATAGCATTAATATTACCATCATTTTGAAAAATTATATCAAAAAACTTTTGATAATTTTCATTTAACACTTCTTGTATTCCACTAGAAGTATCACCTATATTTCTGACAGTAACATATTTTGATCCGTTAATAGTGTCTTTAATAACATTTTCACTAAATGGAGAAAAGAAAGTACCAGATGATTTAACACTAAGATTTTTGACAAATGCCATACCTTCTTCATTATATTCCATTTGAGCTTCAACAAATTTAAAAGAGTTGTCACCTTGTTTAACAATAGCTATAGCTTTTTCTTTTTTTTGACCTTCTGGAAGTAATACCATTACTCTTTTATTAACCACATCCATATCGCCAAAATAATCATTATCCATTCCTCTAACTTTGGTTTGTCTAATACGAATACCAGCTTCACTAAAGTTAGCCATTTTAAATTTTAGATTACGAGTATTTTTATCAGATTTTAAATATTCGTTAAAAAAATCTAGTGTTTGTTTATTGCTAACCTTATCACCAGTATCAAAAAATTGTAAAGGATAAGTACGAACAACATCGCCTAATTGACTTTTACTTGTTATTTTAGGAGATACTATTTTTTGAGGTTCTTCAAATAAAGATTTATTAACCAGTTCTGGATTTTTTAAGCTTTTTAAAATTTTATGAGCTTCTACTTCTACATATTTTTCTTCTAATTCTTTATTTACAATTCTGTAATTTGGGTTATTAAAATCAAAAGAAGTTTGATGAATATCTTGTGGTTGTGGATTGTTAATAGGGTTAAATAAAGGTTTTCCAGGAGCAATAGATTCATTTCTATCAGGAAGAGGATTACTAATAAATATTCTATCTTTTAAAGGTTTAGGGCCTCTTTTTGTTTTAGTATTATCATGTATATTTCTAAAAAAAGCTTCTGCGCCAAATTCTTGATATCTATTATAGGTTAAACCAATTTTATTAATTTCATATTCTGTAAATACTCCATTATCTATTAATTTTTGCTTTAACTCATAAAATTTGTCCTTTGGATCATAACCTTCATAAAGAAAATCATTAAAAAAAGTAACTTTTTCAAAATGTTTTCTAATTTCATAAACATCGGTTTCGTCTGGAAGCATACCATTATATCCATGATTTTCATGTTCTAATAAAGTGTAAAGCAGATTGTTTTCATAAGTAAATCCTATATCATTTAAAGAATCAATAGTATGTCTTCCTCTACTATCTTCAATTAATCTATTTCTGACATCTTCAAATTGACTAGGGCTCATAATAATATCTTTATTTATTTTCATTCTCTTCTCCTATTAACATTAATAATACCATCTGGATATATAGTTGAATCAATACTAGCTTTTGTTCCATATCTTTGATACATTCTACTTTGTATATAACTAGCTTCATTCATAGCTGTTGAACCTCTATAAGATTGTATTATTCCATATCTCTTTTCATCTAATTTACTTCTTCCTATATTCATACTTTTTTGAAGCATTAATCTAGCTCTAGTTTCGTTACCATCATAATTACCAATATCGACAACTTCATTAAAAGTTGCTTGTTCAACTTGATATGGAGTTTCTCCATTTAAATGAGCTTGTTGCCTATTCCAAATTGTTTTTAACACATTAGCTAACCTATCATTAGCATGAGATAAAATTTCTTTTCTTTCTGATTCGTTTTGGGTATTTGCCAATTCTTCTAAAAATTTAGAATCTTCTTCGTTTACCATGCCTTCAAATTGTTTTAAATTTTCTTGTCCAGTCATGTTATAATAAGATTTATCACCAGAAAGAAATTTAATTTTTTCTAATTCATCTTGAAGTTCTGTTTCAGTATCATATTCATTTGAAGTTATGGCATCTCCGCCAGTAAATGTTTTTACTAAATTTCTAGCAACACCTAATTTTACTAAACCACCTAACACATCAGTTGTTGCATTACTTCTATAATACATATCAGAAGCTTGCATTCCGAAAGCTATAGCAGATGTTCTACTATTTGCTGAGAATGTATAAAAAGGTAATACGAATGAAGAAATAGGATTATCCCAATCTCTAAAAGCTGGAGCTTGTACATGTTCTGTAGACCATTCATTAGTAGCAGTTTTAATACCATATCTTTTCTCATAGTCCATAGTCATAGCATTACCAGAAGTTAAGCTATGATAAATATTAAGTTTACCAAGCATTTCTGAAAAAGTTGCTGTTCCATATGCACTTCTATCCAAATCTAATCTTTTATCGATATCTTTGCTTGTTATTTTAAAGTAATCGCCATCTCTATCAATTCCACCAGATATAGTAGCATTTTTAGAAATTTGGAAAGAATATGTTTCACCTTCTTTAAATTGTTCATTAACTTTTTCTATCATTCTTGTTGCTGCATTAGCACCATATTTTTGAGATAACTTATTAAAATCATCAGTAACTGTATCTAATTTATATCTAACACCATCACTGATAAATTCATTATAAGAAATCTTTTCATCTATAGTTAATTGAACTTCTTTTAAATCTTTTCCACCTATTGGTCTATTTTTTATAAATTGACTTTTTCCATATTCATTAGCATAACCTATAGAAGTATATAAATGTTCTTTTTCTTCTCTTGATAATTCTGCATTCATTAATTTAGCTTTAGTTTCATCAAACTCATGTGAATATGGAGCTAGCATTGAAAGAGTTCTTAATTTTAATAAATCTTCATCTCTTATATTGCCATTTGCATCTTCAAACAACTCTCCTGGCATTAAATATTCTCCACCAGCCATGCTCATATAAGGATTATTTCCACGTTTATAAAATTCAGGCATCCAATCTGGTAGATTCTGCCTTAAAGGATTTACATCTATTGTGTTTAGCGATTCTCCATTAAGCAATCTACGAACAGGTTCTGTAATACCATATAATCCACCAAGTTCCATATCTTCATATTTGTTAGAATAATTAGTATCATCATCTATACTTTTTAAAGTAACTTCATTTTCATAAGGGTTAGAAGAACCAAATAATCCTCTTGTTACAGTTTTAGCAAGATATCCAGGAAGACCTGACCAAGTTTCCAAATCATCTATTGCCTCAAATACTGATGAAACAAATTTATTAGGCTCTTCAAAACGCATATATTTAGGAGAAGAAGGATCATCTGGATTATAGTTTGGATTCAGCATCATGTTGTCTCCAACTTTCCATTGTTCTTCACCTATATATTGTGTAGGTTTAATAACTTCACCTATAGTTGCATTTAAGAATCCTCCTATAACTGGAATATCTAAAAACAATTGCTCTGTCTTAGGATACAAAGCTCCAAACTTTTCATAAGCATCTCTTTCTTCTTTGTACGGATCAGCCATATACCATAAATATTTACTTGGCAAAAAATCTTTTCTAAAGAATTTTTCAATTTTATTATCATATACTCCAGAAGATTTATGTTGCATTTGGTATAAAAAATGTGGTCTATATTGTCCAAATTCTTCACCTTGACTAGATTGCCTACCAGAAGTGAACCACCATCTATTGTCATTTACTCTTATTGCTTTTCCTTTGAAATAAACATCTATCATTTCTTCAGGATCCATTAATGGATCTAGCATTCCTAATATAGGTGCTCCTGAAATTAATCCAGGCATAGCATTTTCAGCCATTCTCATAACAGATAAAGCGCCAGAGTATTTAAGTGCATATTGAGCACCTATTCTAGCAGTAGCATATCCAGTTGCAGCAACACCACTTATACCATTACCAAAAATAGGAACTTCATCAGGAACAATAGCATCACTTGCTGAATCTACTGCCATTAATCCAGCTGCTGCACCAAAAATAGGCATTAATCTTTTAGTAGCAAAATTTACCATTTGCTGAGAAAAATGATCTCCTAATTCTTTATTGGTTAATCTTTCTATACCAATATATTCCATAGCATTTTGAACATTATTTATAATGCTTTTTGCGCCTATATTCATTGTTGAATCTGCTCTTCTAAAATTCTTAGATTTATAATTTTTTAATGCTTCTAAATAAGTATTGTAATCTTTTCTATCTACATCAAATGGTTCTTGAGATACCATTCTTAAAACAGAATTTCTTACTTCTCTAAGAATTTCTCTTACTGAAGATCCTTTTTTAAAACTATCTTCCAATATTACAGATGAAACTACTTCTCCAGGATTAGTATATAAAAGTTCATCTCTAATCTTTATCATATTTTTAAATGAAATAGCATTTATATTTGGTTTTCCAAATTTATCATTTATTTTTATAAGAGTATTTTCGTTAGCATTTTCAAATCCTCTTTTTATATCATCTTTTACCTTATTGAAAAAATCATATGTTTTTATACTAAGAACATCTTCTCCATCTTTTCCTTTCGAAAAGCCAAACAAACTACCTACACTAGAAGTTATTTTTTTTAAACCTTTTTTTAATTCTGTTCCTAAAACTTGATTAGTTAATTCTTCAAAAGCTTTTCCTATATTAGTAGTAGCATAAGAAGGATCAACTTTTCCAATTGAAGAATTTAAAGCAACCCCTATAACACTACTAGGATCATTTATTTTAGTCTTAATAAATTCTTCAAAATGGTCATTAAATCTTTTTCCTCTGATTAATTCATAAACAGGATTGAAAGGGTTTTGATTGGTGTGAATATCTAAATTATTAGAAGCATTTTTAAATGAATCTCTAAAAATCTCTGTAGAATAAGAGAAAAATTCTTCAACATCTCTATCAGCATTACGTTTAGCTCTATTAAAACCTACTACAACATCATACATTTCTTTCATACTTTTTTTGTTTGCAGAATTATCTATTGTTTCTAACATATTATCGAAGTATTTAGGATCATATAAACCTAATTTATCACTTTGTAAATAAGCTTTAAAAGACTTAGAAGAAAGTATTTCGTTAACAGCTTTTTCATTCATTTTACCAGCAATCATATATGTTAAAGTTCTATTGGCATCTACTATTTCTTGACCAATACCAATTAATCTACCAGTATCTTCAGGATTTAGATATTCTTTAGGAAGATGTTTTCTAAAATTTTCCCAATCAGGCATTTTTACAGAATATAATAAATCATTAAATAACGCCATTATTCTAGGATCATCATTACCTAAACTATTAATTAAATTTTGCCGATATTCTTTTGAAATAAAATCTACAGCATCATTAAATACTCTATTGTCACCTTGTTTTATTCCGTAATCAATATATTGATTAACAAGAACACTTTTAAAGTTATTTATAGTTTTTTCATAAGCATCACTTTCAGCTCTCATTCTATCTATATTAACATCACTATGGCTTCCGAAAAAAGCACTTAAAACACTTTTTGTTTTTCCATCTTTTCTATTTAAAATCCATTTATCATCAGGATTTTTTTTATCAAATATGCTTAGTATATTTTTATCTTCAAAATATCCATCTCTATAATTGGCACGTCTAAATCCATTGCCAACATCATATCTTACTCCAAAAAATGGATTATAAGCCGAATAAGAAAATTCTGATAAAGCTTGTTTTGCACCTTTTTGCTTATAAGTCTGAATTATATCTTTTAGTGTAGAATCGTTTCTAAGATTATCATTTGCAACTTTATAATCTTCATTTACAACATTTAATACTGTATTCTTATAACTAATTCTATGATTAGTTTTACTATTAGTTGCATATTTTATATTTATTAATTCTCTTTTACCATCTTGTATAACTTCAGCTTCTTCTGTTATTCTTTTTCCATTTAATAAAAAACCATATTTATTATAATCAAAACCTAAAACATCATTTGCTATTACATCTTTAATTCTATTTTTAGAGTCTATAAGAGAGAATGGATTCCATAATCTTGCTTGTTGACTGAATATTGATTTAAAATTAGAAACTGTGTTTCTATCAAAAGCTCCTAAAGTTTGAAGGAACATAGTAGAGCCATCAAGAGCTGTTACATCTTGAACTCCAAATTTAGTTTTAGTAACAACAGATGTAAAAGAAAAATTCTTTAATATATCAGCATTTTTAATACCTTCAATTACTTCTACTTCACCTTTTACATCATCTGGTTTTATATAAGTATTAAAATTTTTCATTTGGTTTCTTGTAGAAGAAGAAAGAAAATCTCTTATTTCTGGATTTTGAACTTCATCCATATATAAATTTTCAAAAAGAGAATTAACTTCTCCAATCTTTATATGATTATCTTTGTTATAAAAATTATCAATTACTTCTTGAAATCCACTATTTTTTAAATAATCTAAGAACATTTTTTCTCTTTCATCTGACCCTAAACGAGCATATTTTTGACTCGTTTTAGTATCCATAGAAGAAATAAAATTATCAGCTATTCTTCCTAAAGGTTTTAAATAGTTTGCATCATCTTTTAACAATTGACCATATCTAGCAACAACTTTACCAGTTTCTTTATCTAATTTACTATACATGCCAATCATGTCAGTAAAAAAAGTATTGTTTTCTATCAAACTAATTTTTTTCATTTGTTGGAATTCTTTAATAGCATCTTTAGCTGATAAAGTATTATTTGCTTGTAGTTCTTTTGGCAATAACATAGATACTATTTGATCTCCAAATTTACCTAAAGCACCTACATCTGAATGTTTAGTATCTATACCAATATCTTTTAAATAATCATTAACAGAGGTTTCTATTTTTTTTAGATCAACATTTTTATAATACAGATCATATTTTTTCTTCAAATCATTATTTGATAATGCATCTAAAGTATCAGATATTTTATGAGTAAATAAATAACTTGTTCCTTCTTTCAAAGTATTGAAACCTGCAGAAATATAATTACTAGCAGTTTTAATTTTACTAATAACTTCTTCATCTTGTTTTTGCACAACTTTTGCATAATTATGACTAAAAGATTTAGCTACTTTATCTTTTAATCCAAGCATACCTATGTTAAATTTATTTATATTTTTATCTAATGATTCTAGGGTGTCATATATCTTTGTATAAGTTTTCATATCTGTTTTTGCCATTTCACGTAACATTTTAGATCCACTTGCTACACCAAAAACAGTACCAACAGCCATTAAGTCACCAACTCTATCATCGTCATCACTCATAAGCATACTTGCGGCAGCAACACCAGTATATTTAAGCAAATCATTATTCTTAACACCCATTTTTTTTCCAACAACAGAAAAACCTAGAGCTAGAACACCTGCTCTAAATAATTTTTGCATTCCACTTTCATTATTTACTTTTTTGCTAAACTCTATATCATCATATTGTTCAATGGGTTTATCTGCCATTTATTTCTCCTTAAAGTTGAGAGAACTGACTAAATTCATCATTCCACTCTTTCATTTGTTCTTCTTTAGTTTTTTCAACAATACATAATTTTTTAAAATCTTCAACGGTTTTTTCTGAATAATAATTTTTTAAATTTTCACATACATTTTCTACAACAGTATTATCATCTCTATGTATTTGAGTGTTTATTAAGAAAAGTATTAAAAGTTCTTGAGTTGTTTTGTTTAATAATTCTGTCATAGGTATTTTAAATGAATAATGTAACGCCATAAAAAATAACATATCTATCTTATTAAAAGTTGAATAAGCTTTATTAACTTTAGATATAAAAGTCTGCTCTTGAGTAACATCTAATTTATCATATATTGTATTTACTATATTCATAGTTAATTCTTTGTCTTTTAATATTTCTTCAATATGTTCTTTTGATAAATCTGTAAATCTTTGTAAAAAAGCTTTTGGATGATCTAAATAATGTTCTTTTTCTTTTAAAGAATCAGACATTTTTAAATCATGAAAAGAAATATAATATTTATCATTAATAGAAATATGATTCATTTTACACCTCTACTACAGTAAAGTTTTTGTTAAAGTCTGATAAGTTACTTATAGTATTATATAAAGTGATAATTGTTCCAGCTCCTATTTTCTCTATATCAGATTCTGTCATATTCTCAGGATACAAAGTACATTGAAGTAATGAATAAGTTATAAATTCCTCATTATGTGTAGCTCTATCACCTATTACCTTTTGAAAATTAGTATATTCTGTTTTGTACATAGGTTTAACTATATATACATTTCCACCTTTTCCTACAGTAATATCTGCAAGAGAAGGCTCAACTATAATAGCTCTACAATTAGGATGTTCCATCTTTGCTTTTATGAAATAATCATTAGTATCAAACATATTAAACCCTCTTTCTCTATAAAGGTCTAAACTAGTCATAAAGTCTTTTACTATTTGATTATCCATAAACATTTCTTTAAATTTTAAAAACTTTTCTGTTTCATAAGGATTATTTTCTTTTTTAACCTCTTCTACTTCGAATAATTTTTGTTGCTCCATTTTTGGAGGTTTGTTATATTTTGTCTTTCTTTTTTTATTTTTTTTAATAGGTACAACCTTTTCGTTCTTATTAACTTCTTTTTGTCTCTCTTCTGATTTTTTTTGTTTATTGGCTAAAAAATCTTTAAATAACTCTTCTTTGTTAATTGACATTTCATTCCTCCGTCTTTAATTAATCTTTAAAAATATATTTATTTGTTTTTTTATCTTCTTTTATATTTTGATCTTTTAATTTTTGTTCTTTTAATTCTTTTGAATTGTTTGTGTCTTTTTTGTTTTCCATGTTTCCTCCTAATAATCTGGATTTCCAATAAAACTATAAACTTCAATTATATCTGCTTTATCAACATTAATCTCAGTTTGTTTTTTTACAAATAGTACATCTTTGATATTTAAATGAGGACTTGCATCAGCTCCCATTTTTCCTTCATAAACTATTTTTAATTTAGCATCTGCATTAGAAGATGCCAATTGCTCCATATAATAAATCAAACTATTTTTGTTTCCAGTGCCACTATCAAATTCACTATCTGATTTTCTCTCATAATATTCTACTTGATCTAGTAATGCATTGAAAAATTCAGAAGCAAATTCATCATTTCTTATTTTAGATATTTCATCAGCTTGTTGTTGAAATAATAAAGCTTTTTCTTTACTATCATCATTTTTTATTTCTTTTCTTATAAGAGATAAGAAATTAGAAACAGTTATTTTTCTTAATGCTAATACACCTGTTACTATTTCTTTTCCTTGAAGAAATTTAGCATATTGAGATGAGTTAAAAGAATAAACAGGAATTTTTTCATTAGCTTCTTCTATATTTGCTACAACAGCATTGCCTATAACTTCTTCTACACCATTAATTATAAGATATAGTTTAGTCTCTTTGGGTTGTGAATAAAATCCATTTTCATTAAATTCTTTAATCAATTCATCTACAAAATCTTCTTGTGGTAACATCAAGGCCTCTCCTCTCTATATATTTTTAAGAATTCTAAATCTCCTCTATATTGAGCATGTTCATATTCGTATTTATTTTTAAACTTATAAAATATACTAATAAAATCTCTCATTTTAAATATAGGACATCCTCTTTTATGTTTTAATCTTAAATACCAATCACTTTGTATTTTTACAAATAATTTTTCTATTAAATTAACAAGAGTTGAAGATTGAGAATCGTCTCCTCCCCAACTTAACGTTTCTCCAATAGCTTGAATACATTCGTTGTAAACTTCTTTCGGCAGTTTATCTCCAAATGCTTGAATATCTTTTTTTATATCTTCAACTTCATTTTTATCCCTAATAATATGATGATCATAATCATCAGACATAAAGTAATTGAAGAAATATGGTAATCTAAAATTATCCATAGAAGTGCAAACAAAGCTTGCTATTATTCTACGAGAAAAATCTTCTGCACTTTGTGACATTTTAGTATCTATGAATTTAAGATTCTTTAATACAAAATCTCCATAAGCATCTTTGTTATTTTTTTGAATACAATAAAAATCCATAGGGTCTAGGTCTTCTAAACATCTATCCTTTGTTCTTCTAAACCAGCCATCTCCAGATGGTTGATTAAACATCATTTCTTGCAACGGATAACCTTCCAAAACTTCAAATACCATTACTCCACTTACTATTTTATTAGAACTTAAATATCCCATATTTTCTTGAAATCCTATATGAAATATAGGAACAGTTCTTGTTGCACTATCTATTTTAAACATAGATAATAATGGTCTATGAATGTTTTTATCACCAGCCTTTTTAAAAAATACAAATAAGTCTGGCATATTGTTTTTAGTACATACAAACTCCATCAACAGCTCCTTTATTTAAAACGAAGCAAGGGGTTTCCTTGCTTCATCTTTTTATAATGTTTCTTCTGTAATTTTTTCTGATGTTTCTTTAGAAACAGATTCTGCTTTTACTGCTCCAATATTTGCGGCCATGAAACTATATTGTTCCATCATTGCAGCAGAATTTCCTATACTATGTGATTCATTGCTAAATACACAACCATATACAGTCTTTGTAAATACTTGTCTTGTTTCAGGATTTGTCATAAACATAACTATATCGCAAGGTGGTAATTGATCTAGATGTCTTAAATTATCTAATTCTTTTAATGTGATATATCCACTAGTTGATAATTGTAAATCATCAGCTTCAACAGGTTTATAATCTTTCATATGTCTTCTGATTATTCTTCCTATTGTTTCGTTAAATGTATAAGCTGTGATGTATCCACTAACTTGTCTGAAACCAGTAGAAACACCTTTGGAATCAGCTTTTCCAAAAACATATCTTTGTTCTTTAGGAGTAGCTGTAAAAACTTGTATTGAATTTAGGGTTAATAATGGAATATTGAATAGTTTGTTAACGCCATTCTCATTAACCACAAATTTAATAAAAATTTTTGCATCTTTACCAGTACCACAGTTGTAACCATATACTTGTTTAGCAAATTCTATTCTTTGTTGCTTTAATTCCAATTTGCCTCCTCCTAACTAAATATTAAAGTTTCCAAAGCAGCATCTGATTCTTCAATAATATCGGTTTCCTCTGCTCCAATAACAGGTTTAAAATCTTCTAGTTTTGCAGCTAAAAAATCATATTTTTCTCTTACTGATAATTGAGTGATACCAATACCTGAACTACCTTTGTTAAATCTAATATTTAATATTTGTTTTTCTATTTTTTTGTTAGGATTATTTTCTTTTACTCCAATGATGATAATATCAACATTAGGAAAATCATTAATATTATCTATATCGTTAAATGTATATTTAGGATCAAATTCTGTATCTTTAGAATCAAAATCTATATCTATTTTTGTTAGCCCAGCTTCTTTTAAAATATATTTGACTTCATTTACAAAACCTTCGTTAAATATTTCAAACACAATACTTCCTCTAACAATACTAGAACCTTTTGCTATACCAGTAGGATGACTTGCTCCTATTGTTGGTAATGGTTCAACAGCATATTGTGTAAATGCAGATATTGCAGAAGCGGTTCCTAATTCTGCTAATTCAAAATCTATAACTCTTCCATAAACATCATATTTTGTAGGAACTTTCATAAAACATTTAAGTTCTGTACCATTGAAAGAGTCGAATTGCTTAGATTTATTTTTATAATTATTAAAAGACATATTATTTTCCAAGTTTCAAATCCTCCTCGTTCACTTGTCTCCAAGGCTCTATTCCTCCTAAGAATAAAACTTTAGTAGCAACATTATGTAATGGAGCTCCAGCAGAAATACCAAATGTCTCTGACAAGAAAGTAGTTTTAAGACACTTAAACATATATGTTTTGTTAATATCATATTGACCTAAGTCTTCATCTATTTGGTCAGCTGCACCCAAAACAATTATGTCTACAGGAGGAAGATCATCTAACATAACAACTTCATCTATATAAACATTTATATCTTGAGTTTCAGAAGGCCCTGAAATTAAAGCAGCATCTTGCTCATTAAATGTATAATCTGTAAAACTAAATCCTTGTAAATCTCCTGGAACTAAATAAGTTCTATCAGCAGACCATTTTCTAACATCTTCTAATAAAGCGTGAATTTGTCCTTGGTCCATTTGAGCAAATGTAATTGTTCCATAACTATTTCTTAGTCCTTTGTTTACACTTACTGCATTTCTTCTACCAGCAACAAAGTTCCAAGAAGTTTGTCTATTTGTTTCACTTAATATTTGTTGAACAGTTCCAACTTCATATGTAAAAGTTTTATATTCAGTTTTTCCATTTACTCTTTTATTTAAAGTTAATTGGAAATATACTTTTAATCCTGAACCTTTACATAAGATTTTTCCTTGTTTGGCTAAATTACTTTTCATTGTCGTTTACAGCCTCCCAATCAGTTATATTCCCTATAGCTATAAAACTAGCCATTCCATTCATTTCAAGAGAGTTGATAGATTCACTAAATCCTTCTGAAGTAATAGTTACACCTTCAATTGTTTTTCTTCTAACTACTCTGTTATTTAATTCATCTCTAGTATTAGAGAAAAGAACTATGTCAAACAATGGCATTTGAGACCAGTTAATTAAGTCTGGATCAGAAGTTGGCTGAAATATTTCCATTTCATCTTCTAGTGTGATAAATGGATTATCTTGAATGTTAGGGAATTCTATTTTGTCTGCTCCACCATTAATCCCTGCTAAAATTTCTTGTTTTAATTTTTCTAATGAATCATGATGGAAAATTTTAAATGCAATATCACCTTGTGCAACAGACATTCCAGGTAATATTCTTATTGGCTGAATAGAGTTTAAAGCATATTGTGGAGAAGCACTGTTGTCTATACTCCAACCTATTTCTGCTAAGAACCCTATATCGTAATAAACTTTTTTATTTAAATCAGCAAAGTTCTTTGTAAAATATATTTTAGGAAAAACAAATTTACATTGAAGTTCAGCACCGCTGATTGTACCGTTATAAAATTCATCATATTTTTTTTCGTACTTTATCATCAATTACTCCTAAAAAAATAATTCCCAGAAGCCAAATGACCTCTGGGAACTTTTTATTTTATAAAATTCTTGCAGTCATTCTGATTAACTTTAATGTTTGAATTTCTACAAAACCAAAGTCTACATAAAGAGTTCTTTCTTTTTGACCGTTAGGATTTTGAATCATTCCTAGCTTTAATTTTAAATCGTATGCAGAAGTAATAAATACTCCAACAGCTGGTTTAAACACTGTATCTTCAAGTTCAGTTTTAATTAATGCTAAGTCAGTTCCATCATCTATTCTTTGTCCTTTATAAGGCATTACAACAGTTTTACATCCATCAACAAGTTCGTAAACAGCTCTTAATGATTCATAGTTTTGGAATTGAGATTCTGTACCAGTCATTAATTGAGATCTACTTACAGCACCTTGAATTTTTCCATATTCTTGTTGTAGAGTACAGAATTTCATAGCATCAAGTTTTTTCTCTTGTGCATCAGAGAATCTTATTTGACATTCACCAGGGAATGTAATTCCAGCAGGAGATCTATCAACTCCAGCTTGTTCACAAATATTTGAATATTGTCTAGCTAAATAAGTACCATTGTAATCTTTGTTGTTAGCTAACATGATATATTTTGGAGTTAAAGCTGTAGAGATTTCTTCTGGAATAGGATCTTCTAATGTAATTTCTGTAGTTTCTATCTTTGAAGGAGAAACAGATACAACTTTAGTTCTGTGAGTTAATATATCTAATTTCTTATGAGTATAAACTTCTACAATATCTCCTTCTTCGAAATTAGAAGTAACTTTTTTAGTTGTTACTTTATTAGTGTCTAAAGCTGCTATTTTAGATTGAGGGAAACCTTCAAGTCCACCAAGACCATCATACATATTTACTCCAACAGGAACTGATAAATACATACCTAGATCAAATTTTCTTCCATTTGAAGATTGTGGAAGTCTATCTCTTACTTTTGTGTAAAGAGCTTCGCATCTATCTACATATTCACCTATTGCTTTATTAGAAGAGTTTTTAGGAGGTTCAGGAGATAAGAAAGTTAAACAATTGTTTTGAGTTGATGTTATAACAGCATTATGTTTCATAATTCTTGTTAAAATATCAGCACTACCTTCAACTTTTTTAATAATAGTTGAAACTTCTATTAAATTGGCATCTTGAGTTGCAGGTTTAGGATCTTTTAAAACTATTTCAGATGTAGGAATAAGTAATACACATGAGTCATCAACAACTAATTTCATATCTTTTTTAATTTCTAAAATAAGACCTTTTGATGCTTCATATTTAATACCTAAATATTCATCAGCTGAAGAAGAAACAGATTCAACAGAAGGAACCTTTTGACCTTCATCTCCAGAATAAGACATTACTGCTGTAGCAGTACACTCTTTATTTCCATCTTTTTCTATAATCATTGCATTAGAGTCATTTACTTTAAGAGCGAATTTATTATAAATACCTTCTTGTTCAGAAGCACTTTCTTCAACTCTTTCTACAACAATACTAAAATCTATTTTTTTAGCAGCAGCTAATTTATCATTTCCGTCTATATTTAAAATATTAATAGGGATTTCTTTTAAATCTATTTTAGAATCTTCTATTTGAAGAATTTCTGAAACATTAGGATTTAATGAA
>ERZ791617.210-NODE-210-length-45526-cov-13.0181_pt1 | contig 45526 bp, 33 predicted proteins | sample MGYA00510272_ERZ791617 | MGnify/ENA primary metagenome ERZ791617 (study PRJEB30046, sample SAMN00715200) | human gut metagenome | study: EMG produced TPA metagenomics assembly of the A metagenome-wide association study of gut microbiota in type 2...
TTTATCATTGAGTTTGGTCACTACAAAGATAGATGATGCCAGCTTTATTTTTATCATAATATAAATTTTTTTTCTATCTATGCATTTAACGGAAGAACCAAATAAATCAGTATATCAACAATCTGAAAGGACTTTCAGAATAGGAAAGAACGTCAAAGAAGTACAAAAACATTGACAATGGATTGACACATCAAACATTGTCAAACACCCCTCAAACTTATTAGCGATACCTTTGCCCCCGAATTCAAATGTCGGAGGGCGCGCACTCCTATTGTCTCATTTAATAATTATAGTAATATGGACGCTAATAAGTCAATTGAACAACGCATCGAGGACTTGGAATCTCTCGTGTATGCATCCAAGAATGTGCTGAGCTTTGATGAAGCCAGCAAGTTTCTTTCCTTGTCGAAGAGTTATCTCTACAAGCTAACCTCGGCAGGCCTTATTCCACACTACAAGCCTCAGGGCAAGATGATCTATTTCGAAAAGAACATCCTTGAAGAATGGTTACGTCAGAATCCTGTCAAGACCCAGGCACAGATTGCCAGTGAGGCACAGAAGTATTTACTTAATCGCAAGTAGGCCATGGAAACACGCAACTATAATCTCAGCGAGCCGATGACAAAGGAAGAGTTTCGCGTCATCTGGCAGTCCATCCACTTGAAAGCAACCGATGAGTATACCGTTCCACCTGAAACTCTTCGGGTGAACGGTTCCACAATCGGCACGCTTGGTAACTTCAGTGCATCCACAGGTAAGGCCAAAAGCAAGAAGACCTTTAATGTATCGGCCATTGTAGCTGCAGCCCTCACCAATCGTGAGGTGCTGTGCTATTTAGCATCATTCCCAGAAGACAAACGCAAGGTTCTTTACATCGACACCGAGCAAAGTAAGTTCCATTGCCAAAAGGTGATGAAACGAATTTTGCGGTTGGCAGAATTGCCGACAGATGCTGATTGTCCCTATCTCCTTTTCGTTGCCATGCGTGAATTATCTCCTGAGAAACGAAGGACGGTCATTGACTACATGCTTTCCAACCTAGATGGCATCGGTCTGGTCGTCATTGATGGAATACGTGACCTGATGTATGACATCAACAATCCAACGGAATCCACGGAAATCATCAATTTGCTGATGCGATGGTCGAGCAGCTACAATCTGCACATTCATACAGTCCTCCATCTAAATAAAGGTGATGACAATACCCGTGGTCATATCGGAACCGAGTTAAACAACAAGGCAGAGACTGTCTTGCAGGTGACAAAGTGCCAAACGGATGCAAACATCAGTGAGGTGAAAGCCATGCATATCCGTGACAAAGACTTTGAGCCGTTTGCATTCCGTATCAATGAGGACTCCTTGCCAGAATTGGTTGTTGGCTATGAATGCCAACAGAAAACGGAACGATTAGCACTTACGGAGCTACCGGACGAGAAACACAAAGAAGCTCTTTGCATTGCTTTCGAGAAGGGCGCTATCCAAGGTTACAACAATCTGATTGTTGCCTTGAAGCACGGTTATGCTTCCATCGGCTTTGAACGTGGACGCAACACTCTGGTCACACTCAACAAGTGGCTGATGTCCCGTGATATTATTGTCAAACATGACAAGACGTACAGTTTAGCATGGGGCATATATAGTGAGAATCAACATAAACCTAACCATCAAAACCTCTTTGACTATGACCATTGAACAAGCTAAGCAAATACGACTAGAAGACTTTTTGCAGTCACTCGGATACACTCCTGCTCGACAAAGGGGTAATAAGTTGTGGTATCATTCGCCGTTGCACAGCGAAAGCACTCCATCGTTCAAAGTCAACACCAACCGAAACCAATGGTATGACTTCGGAATTGGTCGTGGTGGTAGCATTATCGACTTTGCTATATTGTATTACCACACCAATGACATTTCTCATGTACTCAAACAGATTGAGCGTGAGTCACCCACCACGGCTGTGATTCCAATTTCGTCCTGCCATCAACAATCTTCGGAACCAAGTTTCAAGGATGTTGAAACAAAACCTCTGACACATTTCGCTTTGGAAGACTATATTAGGAAACGCAAGGTTGACATCGACATCTGTCGCCAGCATTGCAACGAGACCCATTATTCTCTTGGCGATAAGCGATATTTTGCGATTGGGTTCCCTAACAAATCTGGCGGAAGCGAACTGCGCAATCCTTTCTTCAAAGGTTGTATACCTCCTAAGGATATCTCGATCATCCGGCGCGAGCAACACCGTAGCGAGTGCAGTGTCTTTGAGGGTTTCATGGATTACTTGTCATTCCTGACCATGAAAAAGCGTGGATATGCATACGGCCGTTTAAGCGAGGATCAGGATTATATCATCTTGAACTCCGTCACAAACCTGCCAAAAGCCATCCCCCTGCTTGAAGGTTATGACCACATCTATTCATTTCTTGACAACGACCACGCAGGGCGTGAAACCCATGCAAAACTCGTAGAAGCATATGGCGATAATGTGGTAAGCATGTCAGAGCATTTTGACGACTTCAAAGATGTCAATGACCTTTTATGTTGGATAGAGAGTAAACATGAATGAACTTGTGAGAGCTATGCAAGAAGTGCCAATGTCGAACAAACGGCTTCGCTGCCAGTTCGCTTATTGGCTATCGCCGAACCTGCTCACGCTCGGCAAAAACATTGACCATGTCATGTCTATGCTCTCACTTACTCGCAGCTTTGGCTTTCTTGCAGACGCTCGCAGTCTCGCATCAGATTAACAATTATCCATCAAAAACAGAATCAACAATGAAAAAGAGCTCATATAAAAAGACCGTCGAAAGACCTTATTTGGAATGTCGCTTGGCATTCCGGTTATCAGCGAAAGAGAAACAAGAAATAGAAGCGAAGGCTAAGCTATGTGCAATGTCACTGAGTAAGTATATTCGTAGATGTGTAGTAGGACACACCCCCAAGCTCCATCTTACGGAACAAGAGACTGAAGCCTTCATCAGCTTGGCAAATGCCCGAGGCGACATTGTGCATATCAAGAATGCCCTTAGTGGCAAAAGCCAGGAAGAACTGCTGCGTTACTTTCGTGACGCAAACTTCATGAACTATTGGATTCTTGCGACCGATAAACTTATCCGTCGCTGGTATGAAATCGAACGTCAATTATCTGAATAGCCTATGATAGCCAAAGCAAGATCCATTTCACATGGAAGTATTTCCATCGACTATATTACTCGAATGGGAATGGCAGAGATTGTAAAACTCAACCATCTTCCCAAAGACGTTGAGGTAGAAGCATGGTGGGCACATATGCAGGCTCACCAAATGAAGTTTCAGTATAAGCGTTCGAAGCATCGCCCGATGAAGAACTTCATGATACGCATTGAGATTTCTCCTGCAAGGGAAGAAACCGAAGGTTTCACTCTTGCCGAATGGAAGAAACTGGCAGAGGACTTCATCAAAGCATTCGATGGCATAGACCTCTCGAAAAAGGCAGACCGCAAGTCTGCTGCTGGTACTAACATCGCCAACTCTCAATACGTTGTTTCTCTTCATCGTGACAGTAAGTCAGGGATCGTCCACATGCATCTCGACTGTAATCGCATTGACATGGATGGTAACGTCAACGATGATCACAACATCGGTATCAGGGCTACGATCGCAGCCAATGAAGTGACACGCCAACGTGGATGGGTACAAGCAGAGCAGCGTTCCGATGAAAACAAAGAGAGAATCGCGTTTGACTGTATGAATGCACTTAAAGCCATGCCCAGGTTCTCATGGGATGTCTATGTTCAGAAACTCGCAGCCAAGGGTTACGACCTGAAACTGCGTTATGACTCCAATGGGGTTGTAAGAGGTTATACTGTCCGCATGGGCAACTCTATTTACAAGTCGTCTGAGTTGGGGAAGGGGCGTAACTTAATGCCCTCAAAGATTGAATCGACATGGCGTAAGCTGCATCCTTTGAATTCTAATGAAAATAGACCTCATTCGGCACAATCCGATAGTCCAAGACACACTGTTATTCTTCAGCCAAAGGTGTTGCCAAAAGTCGAGCTACCTATCTATTGCCTCCGCAAAGTAAATGTGGATGGTCACACATATTCCGTTGAGATTCCCAACAAGGCTCTTGATGCAATGAAGGATGAAGTTGCCAGTTTCAAGGTCAAAAATGAAACGTCCAACCACATTCTTGATGTTGCTCTTTTGCTCTTCGCCAGCTACATTGATGCTGCCATATCTATGTCCGAAAGTTGCGGCGGGGGTGGGACATCTCCATCCTCTGGCTGGGGAAAGGATGACGAGGACAATTGGGAATGGGTAAAACGTTGTGCTCAGATGGCCCATTCCATGGTAACAACACCAAAGCCCAAAATAAGACGGAACCGAGGTAGATAAAACAACATGCCTATGAAGAAATACAACATCAACCAAGAAATTCCAGTGCCACCACCAATGCCTGAGGACACTGCAAACCCTGTCAAACACATGTTGAGTTCTATAGACCATCAGCATGAGTTCGATCAGGAAGAGAAACGACTGGATGCAAAGATCGAGGCATTGCGCCAAGCCATTTCTGATTTGGATAGTCACATCACCTCTGCCAAGGAGATGTGTGACCGCATGGTCGAACTTGCCAAAGTCGTCGAGACAGGTTGCTCGAAACTCGGTGAGATTGCAGACTATATCACCGACTTGAAGCAGCAGATTGAAAACATGGTCATACCAGCTAAGATTACTCCTGACTCCTTTGAAGAAGTCAAGAAACGCATTGACGATTTAATACAGCAAACTAATCAGCTGCTGGAACGTCATCGGCTTCAGCAACGCCAGGAATGGAATGTGCAGAACGACCACCTCAAATCTGTAGTGCGTGAGAATAAGGGAATCTGGCTATCCAGCAAAGTTTTCTGGTGGGCCATAGGAGTCTTTGAAGTGGCCGTGTGTCTTGCCATCTACTTCGGTGGCAACGCTCTGCTCTCAGCCATTCGGTGACATACTAACAATGAAAAGCCCAACTGACCAAGTGAATCAGTTGGGCTTTTTAGGATAAGCATGATTATCTTCTTTTATTCTCGTCCAAGAAATAGACTTGCTCCTCTTTAATGATTTACAATTCTATATATAGTTGCTTGACCAATAATAAATCTGATAATTCTATTATTTTATAATTTTTAATTTTATGGTTAGAGATGAATTTTTCTATTTTGGTTCTTTCCTTGCCTTCAAAATCAGTGATTTCCCATAATGTTTTTTCGACACCAACGACATTTATGATTGCTTCCAAATAAGGTATATCTATTTCAGAAAATGAGAAACCATAAATATGAATACTTTGAACACCTTTTATGCCGTCAAAGAACTTTTTGTTTTTGTCTATTATTGAGTGTACTGGCTTTTGCTGAGAGGCAACACCAGCGATAGCTGCATCTCTTGCTAATTGTTCATGGAATTGTTCTGCCAATTCGGCCTGCATCTCATAAAACTGTTCCATTTCTTCATCGGTGAGATCATCTGGAGGGCTCGGAATATCTGGCCCAGAATTCATCTTAGTAATGTCCTCATAAGATTTCCCATGTCCTAATATAAAGTCTTCGTTATCATCAACACACCCATGGATATGTATAATATTAGAGGAAGGTATATTATACAGATTTTCTAATGTTTTTGTATAGTTGAACGTAAAAAAGACAGAATCGTTTTGCTCTATTTTAACTTTCTTGTCAGTATGTGGCTTGTTAAGTTGGATTATCCATTCATGAAATCGCTCACGAATCTCTGTATAAATAGTATTCAATTGGTTCTCAACTTCGATTTGGGCATCTGTCCAAGTTCTATCACAATGATCTGACAACAAGTCTGGTTGATTCTCAAATGCTATATTACTTGAAAATTCCATGGCATCCAATGAAGCTAAATTATTTTCAAAATCAGCCCACCAGTCAGCATCACAATAACCATAAACATTTTCGACATCTTCCAATATAGATGGGTAATACTTTCCCATCCAATCTCTAAAATTGCTATAGCTGCTATTTATTTTATGATGGATATCAAAGCCATTACCTATTATATACAAATGCTTCATCGTTTTATTCTTGTTCCTTTTTTCGTTTTAGCATCATATCCTCATCAAATAATGATTTCCCAAAAGCCACCTTTGTCTGGACCAACTCGACGGAGATATTTACCACGCATGGCTTCAATATTGCGGTAAATTGAAGTTTCGCTAATTCCAACATTATTTGCCAAGTCAGCTCTCGATATATACGGATCTTCTATCATCAGTTCAAGTATCTTGATTCTATTAGCTGTTAATGTCTCTCCCAATGCAGCAGCCTTTTCTCTCAACTTTTCTGTTACTTTGCCATGATTTTCTGCTACCTTTTCTGCTACCTTATTATGGTTTTCTGCTACCTTCCCACCGTTTCCTGTTACGTTTCCAGTTTGCTTCTGTACCTTTTCTGCTACCTTTGGCACCGTGATCTTCAAGATGAACTCATCAGTCCTGAAGGATGGGACATTCGCACCATTAGCCTCCTGTTCACGACAGATACGATCAAAGCCCTCGCCGAACTCCTTCACAAAGTGATATGCTTTGAGGAAGGCTGCTATCTTGGGATTACGAGAGAAATGGGTGTGCCGGATATTATTGGGCTTCACCTGTCCAGGGAGTTTGCCAGGAGACTCGAACACCAACCGGTCATCAAACATTTTGATTTGTATTTCCGTACCCTTGATATTGTAGGCTCTGTGGCAGCAAGCGTTGACAGTCATCTCTTGAATGACGAACTCAGGGTAGTCGCGCTTTGTTACGAACTGGGCATGTTGCCCTAGGAACGTGTGTTCCCTAACCTGTGTCTCGATAAACTCAATTGTCTTCTTGACCTGGTTCAAAATGGTTCCCTCAAATGTAACATCCTTGATGACATTCATCTCTGCGCCCACCTTCTCGTCAACACCTTCGTATCTGATGAAGCGAGTACGGGCACGAGGAAAGAACTTCTGGGGATACTTGCCAAAGAGAAGAATGCATGCAGTGCTCACCTCCTCTTCACCTTTCTTGTTGGTCTTCACAAAACCATTGTTCTCTCGCAAGTATTGCAGGGGACTTTTTCCATAGCCGACCAATTTGGCATAGTCGGCAACAGTATGCATGTCAATGTCATCGATTGTTGCGTCATACACTGCTGTATCTTCGTAGTAGCGTTCCCCCTTGTCGTACATCAGCTGCACTCTCTCATCAAAGGTCAGTTTCCGGCTTTTATCGCCAACACGCATAAATGCTTCATCAGCCTGGTTGGTATGCAGACTCGAACTTGCAGGAATCTCCATCAGCAAGATTCGGTTCTCGTTTCCATCCTTATCCGTGCAAGGCAGGTATGAGCATGTCACTGGAACCGATGGATTGCAGAAATCAAACGGCACACGCAGCAGTTCGTTCAACTTCTCCGTATGCTGGTCAACCCCCTCAATCTTCCGAGTCTTATCCGATACCCCAATGGCTATCACACCACCATCCGCATTGGCAAATGCTACAATGGGCACAGCCAAAGCTTTCGGGTCTATTTGAATGCTCTTGCAATCAAATGTTTGGTCTTCCTTACGGGTTACTATTTCTTGTATGGTCATAAAACAATTAACTATATCACGGTTCTATAAATATAGGTGTTCCCTTTTCATTGTCAGGATTTATGTCTATCAACTTCTCTATTAGACGGTGATTAGCCAAAAAGCTTAAATCTATTTCAAGCGGTTCTATAGAGAAGGTCATGTAACTCTTGCGTGGATTTTTGTTGGGATAGTCAATTGCCAACAGTTCTTCCTTCCCCATCTCCTTATGTCCTGTAATCGTATAGGCTGAAAGGTTATTAGTTTTACCGAATTCATAAAGGACTAACAGAGACGTTCTTTCAAACATCTCTTTGTGCTTTTCCATTGACCCCTTAGTCTTACCTAACCTTACATTATATATGTTATGCGAGAGAATCCATTCTTTCTGCTTCTTGTTCTTGGTACACCCAACAATTATAGTCTTATCTCCACCAAAGAAATCAATAATGTCTTGGTCAAAGCAACTCCATTTGTAGCACTCAAACGGCTCCGCAGCCATCATCTTTCCATCTTCCTCTTCATGTTGAGAATACATCTGTATAACTGGGATTTTGTGCTCTGTATCATTTCTGATTTCAAATCCACCTAGTGAGATAAACTTCCTTAGCAAAGCATCCACTTTCGTTACGACCTTACGCAATGACAGCGGTGCACCTTCTTGGGCGTCCAAATATTCTTTTGCTTTTTGCAAGTCCATCAAATCTTTGATGGGTTTCAACAAAGCGTTTGTAATGTCCGACTCATAAACCACATTTCTCATTGCATCACGCAACGACTCTATATCTAATCCGAGTGCATCTGCAAAGCGCTGTGTGCGATTGTCACGTGCTCGGGTCTGATATTCTACAATATAGTCATGGAAGGTTTTCCCCTCCTCTAATTGTATATCACCATTCATGAAGTCCGTTAAGAACACATTGGCATACGTCTGTTCTTCCTGAGAGAGTGTGGCAAACGATTTGTGCAGACTATTAAGAAGCTTTTGCTGTTCTTCTGTTGGAGCATTAGCTTGCAATGAACGCACATACTTTGTAAAGTTGGCATTCATGTAGTCTGTATTTATCTTACCTGTGGCCAATTCTGATATCTGAGTGTCGATATCATACTGAATATCGTCATCTCCGCCTCCGCCACCACCCGTTGCCAGTTCATGATAACGTTGCAGAAGAATGCTATAAATTTCCTCATCTATCTGCACTTCTATTGTGCTACCGTCAGGCATTGTGGGATTGAGATTGTCCCATGTGAATCCCTGTAGACGAGAAGCATACAAGAATTTGTTTAAATCTTGAAAATGTTTTGCAAACATTGCCTTATCTGCCTGTTCTTCTGGCAGATGTTCAAAGTTCTCAATGCCACAATCATCAAATAAGTCACGAATCTCAACGAATTTCTGATTTAATCTACGCAAATTATCTGGTAGTTTCAGCACAAAGAGATCGTAGGGCTTATCTCCAGAATAGAGCTTGAAAGCGTCTTTCACATTGCGTCTCATCGAGTGTGGATAACGATAATATCGGATGATACCATTCTGCTTATCTATTCCATTCAGTCGGTTTGTGCGTGAAAATGCCTGAATCAGATGCTCGTTCCGGAGTTCTTTATCTAAATAAAGCGTATTTACCCACTTTGAATCATAACCTGTCAACATCTGCCATACAACGACAAGAATGTTCAACTGCATATCAGGTTCAATATTCAAATATGGTTTCTTGTGAGCTAACCGTTGTGCCAGATTTTTCTTAAAACTCTTGTGCTGAGCCAATTTGTATTCTACTCCGAAGTTTTGCTTGTAATCCTTAAAGATTTCAACAAGAGCCAATTCTTTCTCTGCTTGTGTGAGTTTACGACCATTACCATCCTCATCTTCGTCACCGCTGAAAGTCCCAGGGTCAAACAGACATGTCACTTTCAAGTGTGGCATCTCTTCTTTCAGCAAGTGGTAATAATCCACAGCTTCTGCAATGCTGGATGTGGCCAAAATAGCATGATATTTATTACCGAGACTGTTGTGCATCCAACGCCTCTTAATATCCGACACCACTGCACGACGATGTTTATCTGTGTCATAATTGATAGCACTGAACTCATCCTCAATTCCTTTATGGTAGATACCTGTGTCATCTTTGTATCCTGCCATCGGTACATCGTTCATGTATTTCAGATAGACTTTCTTTGTCCGGTCATTGGCAAAGGCCTCAGCTTCTGATGACACATTGGCTTTATCGAAGGCAATAGCCTGGCGTACATCGAATTCTGGATAGGTCTCCACCATATAGGGATCGAACCCCAATACATTATGGTCACGTATGCCATCGGCAATGCTGTAACGGTGCAGTAATTTACCGAAGACATCCGCTGTTGTCATTCCTCCGTGACTATTCTCATCGCGTATTGGTGTACCAGAGAATCCAAAGAAGATGGCATGGTCGAGCGTCTGTTTGATGTTGATAAGCATGTCACCGAATGTACTGCGATGGCACTCGTCCACGATGATGACGATATGCTTGGAGTTAATTTTATCAATATCAACTTTCTTTGTGTTGTCGCGACGTATCCGGCTAAGCTTCTGTATTGAGGTGACGATAAGAATCTCACCGTTTTCCTCAGGTGACTTCAACTTACCAACAAGCGAATCGGTGTCCTCTGTATCGTGAATATCAATAGTGGCATCGGTAAAATTTGCGTATTCCTCACTTGATTGTAGGCCAAGTTCTATACGGTCAACAAGAAATACGACCTTGTCTGCCAATTGGCGTTTTGCAATGAGTTGTGCAGCCTTGAAACTTGTGAGCGTTTTACCGCTTCCAGTAGTATGTTCTATGAAACCACCATAAATGTCGTTCCCATCCCAATGCATTTGGTTGACTAGTTCAACTTTTTTCGCTATTCTGTCGGCAGCATAGTATTGGTATGAACGCAGCACTTTCAAAGTGTTGTCTCCCTTGTCTGCTACAGTATAATAGCCAATCAGCTGGTGGGCCATCGGTATAGAAAGAAAGGTCTCAGCGATATACTTCCAGTGTGTCTGAGGATTATTATCGGCATCTGCCCATTTGAAGATATAGTCTTTATTGAACTTAATGCCCATACCTGGATTGGCAAGATAACACATATCTTCTGGTTTCATTGCCACAAAGATTTGAACGAGTGAGAAAAGGCCCTTGCTATATATGCCCAAGTCGCTGTAGGTTTGTAACTGTTCTACAGCTGTATGTAGATTAACCTTTGAACTTTTCAGTTCAACATGAATGACAGGTAAGCCATTAATTAGTAGCATTACATCGCCCCTTCTGTCTCGCATAATGGGGTCTACTGTAGGGAACTTCGGTTGACGAGCTATTTGGTATTTCGACCTGCCACGGGCTATTTCATTACGATCAAAGATGTAAAGTGTAACAGTCTTTCCTAGCATTTCCTTATGCTCTGGGTTGTCACGCACTATCATCAATTCGCCATTTGTAATCAACTCGTTTTTCTGCAATGGAGTGACGGCATTGTTAATCTGCTCCATAAGTTGGCCGATTTCACCTTTGGTCAGTGGATAGTCACTCAAACGTTCTGGCTTGCGGTTATTGTTAAAGACTATGTTTGCCCAGTTCTTTATCAAGTCCTCTTCCGATGGATTTATAAAGACATCATCCACCCAGCCTTTCTCCTTAACAAGCAGATTGACTAAGTCTTTTTCAAACGGGAGTTCGTGTTCGTATTCGTACATAGCAGAATTAGTTTTGAATGTTTACAAACATCTTTTCAAGAAAGGATTTCTTCAGCGAGCGAAACTTGTTAAGTTTTTGCTCCTGTGTAGAAATAAGAGTATCAAAGCGAGAAAAGTATTTGGCAATATAAATTTGCTCTTTGGGTTCATTCGGCATTTGTATGACAAGGTCTCTTATATCAGAATAACTTAATGTTTGGCGCATTCCATCCCCCATACCGTAAAAGACTTTACATAAGTCATAGAAATGTAACAGGAGATAAAGATAATCAGCAATTATATTATCCTTGCATTCTAGGCAAACATAAGCAGGTGAAATAATGCCTTTTTCTTTAGATATGCCAACTCGCAAACTTTTGTGGTCATTCTGTAAATCTGTAAAACGCAAGACTATTATATTCTCTTTGATTACCTGATACGTATCAAAAGAAGCAGGGAGTAGCCCTCTTTTGCTTTTAATATTCTTCTTTATTATCTTTCCATAACTCAAAGACAAAAGGTTCTGATGATGCACATTCTCATTGGATACACGATAGTATCCTGCCACATTGCTCAGTTTTCCCTTTGTCCATTCCCCTTTGAATCCCTTAAAACGCACTTGTGGAACTGTTTCACCCGGTTTAGGAAACATCTTCTCAAATGATGCAGTTTTCATATTTTTCAATCTGGAGAGTTTTTTGTCTTCTGCAGCAATCAGTGTATCCAACCGTGAAAAGAACTTCGCGATTTCTTGTTGCTCTTCCGGAGTGGATGGAAAGCAGAAAGGAAGTTCAAAGAAATCTGTCGGTGAAATATTTAGTAAGCCATGATTTCTTGCTCCTTCCGATGCGCGTTTGACAACCTCTTTATGCCATTTGTCTGATTCAAAAAAAGATTCAATCCACTCTGCCAAAGCCTCATCTTCAATCGAAAAAAGAATATAGAGAGTTGACAATACGCCTAAATCATACAATTTCAAGCGTTTTACAGCACCAACGGGATACTCGCCAGAATAACTTTTGTTATAAGCGAACTCACCTTTCTTCATTAAAAAATAGCTCTGTATATAGTTGCTTGCTATTCTTCTGTTGAAAAAATCATTTTGGTCAATAAGCCCATATTGGGCAGAGATAGTAAGGACTCGATCCGTTTTTAAATCTTCGTTCTTTCTATTAATACGGGTGGTTATCTTTGAGAGTTGAGTCTCAAGCCACTCTTCATCATTATCCTTAAATCTACTTTGTGGTATTTTTTCCATAACTTAGCGATTTAAAAGTTTTTCAAGTTCACCATATGCTTGCATATCAAACTCAGCCCCTGTTAGTTCTCTGAGCATTGAGGAAAGGTCCTTACTTGCTTCATCAATTTTCTGTTCTACTTCCATCAAACTTGTTTCATATTTGGCAGCAAGTGCAGTCACTTTAGTTGTCAAATCATCTATGATTGTTTGAGGTATAGACAACAAATCTTCATGAAGTGGACGTACCCATTTTTCATGCAGCAACATTAGAACCTGATCATCAGAAAGATTCTCAATGGTTGATTTAGTATGCTCATGCAAGTCTTTCTCTCTGGCAGATATTTCTTTCTTCAGATTCTTTACCTGCTCTGTTTTTGATACAACCTGAATCAATACCCATTCAATACTATTTTCTGGAAATTGATATCCAAAGCGAATATCATTCATTCGCTGCTGTATGTTCTTTTTGGAATAGGTTCCATCCTTCGAAGGTTCTATAAACGACCAATCTACAGCGGAGTTGGCAGCAATAAATGCCAACTTTTCTTGTTTCTTTGCCTTGCCTTCCAACAGGACAATATATTTGTTCAGAATATCAAGTTCTTCTGATTCGATAGCATTGAGTGCTTCGCAGAGACCTTCATCCACTTTACTTATATCAAACTCCGTGTTGTCATCATTAAGATAAGTTTCTTTATCCTCTTCGGGCATTTCCTGTATCAAATCGGCAAAAGAAGCAATGGTACAATCCAACTCTTCTCTTTTTTGCAGTAAAGTGTCGTATTCATCTTTTAGAAGAATTTTCTGTACGAGTTCGAATGGGAAAATATGGCCTTTCCAGCCTTTCTGTATTTCTTTGTCTTCTTCCTCCTCTTTGTTAGACTTCTTAATCACCATGTTAGGATCAACAAGCCTGGCTGCTTGAAAACCTTCAGTTTGTAGCATTTCGAGGTCAGTATAGATACTCGTCCATTGGTTGTCAAGAAGCTGATAGGCATCATATCTATCAACGAGTGGACATCCATTAAAACGGTTATATAAATCCTCTGCAAGAACACTTTCTTCTTGGTGTAAGTCCAATTCAAGCATCTTGTTAATAATGCGGCTGTCGAGATATTCAGGCAACGATTTAAGATTATCTCGTATCGAGGATTCCCATTTAGCAACATCTGTATTATCCCTTATACTTTGGTTCACGTCTTCAGTAGTGAGACAAGAGCAAGGTGTGCCATTCTTAGGGGTAAACAAGTCCGTACGAAGTGAAGGGAAAGTTTGCCAGTATTTGTTCAATATGTCAATCTCATGATTGGGTATGCCGCCATACATGATTCCGTAAGCATCCCAAGTTTCAAGAGTATCAGAAGAATCTACATAACGTGGGAAGTTGAGGTTATAATCGTTATCTTCACGAATAGTTTTGCGGCTTACCAGACATGAGAATTTCGGTGTTACAGTACGATTGATGACAGTGTCGGCTATTCGGCGAATGTCTGAGGCTGTGAGTTTGTTTTTCTTTCCATCTTTTACCGATAGTTTGGAGGCATCAACAAAAAGCACATCAGTAGTAGGGCGATTGCGTTTCAACACCATGATAAGTGTAGCAATACCTGTTCCAAAGAAAATATCTGCAGGTAAGCCAATGATGGCATCTATATTGTTATTGTCTATCAGATTCTTGCGGATATTATAGTCATCACCTGGGCGGAATAGTACGCCATGAGGAAGAACAATGGTTACAATGCCGTCATCTTCGATATGACACAAATCGTGCAAAAGGAAAGCATAGTCAGCTTTACCACGAGGCGCTAAACCGTATTCCTTAAAACGGGGGTCTTCCTTTTTGCCCTTAGGGTTCCAACTCTGGGAATAGGGGGGATTGCTTACAACGGCATCAACAGTCTGTTTTGAATAGGTTCCTTCGATAATCTTTCCTTCCTCATTTTCATTGAAAAAAGGCCAGTCATCTTCCAATGTGTCACCGCAACGAACTATGATATTGTCTGCATCGATACCACGCATAACAAGATTCATTCGTGTTAAGTTGTACGTATTCTTTTTCAACTCTTGGGCATAATACGTTACCCGGGATTTGTCTTTCTTATACTTGGCAACAGCTTTACCGATATTGATTAGCAATGAACCAGAACCACTCGTCGGGTCATAGATTGAGATCTTCTCACGATTCTTAAGGTGGTCGGCAACAATCTCTGCCATAAGTGTAGCTACCTCGTGAGGTGTGTAGAACTCACCGGCTTTCTTTCCTGCGTTGGCTGCAAAGTTTTCAATCAGATATTCGTAAATGAATCCCAGCACATCATAATCTTGGCTTCCGTCAGTTGGAATATCTTTGATAAGTCGAATAAGCTTCACAATGGCTTTTGTGCGATCTGCAGGTGTGCCACCCAAATTGGTAATTCCATCAGAAAGCGTCTTGAAAATATCTTTGAAAACACGCCGTTTGTTAGGTTCGGAACTGATGTGAGTGGTAAACGCATTTAAAGCATCCGTTACATTCGAAACACTGAAATCCACACCTATACTAAGCCATGTGGAGAACAGATTGTCATAGGAGATAAAGTAACCAAGGTTGTCCTGACAATATCGCACAGTCTCCTTATCCTGGTCATTGAGGTCATTCTTGATGTCCTCATCTGACCAATACGCCTTCTCTTTTAAGTGTCGAACTTCATTGTCCGAAAGGAACTTATAGAAGATAAAGCCTAGAATATAGTCCTTATATTCATTGGCCTCAATCTTCGATCGCATCTTATTAGCAGATGCCCATATTTTTGCTGCTAATTGTTGCTTGTTCATTTTAAATAGATAAACAATAGATATTATTAAACGTAATCTTGCAATGTTCTATCTTCGGGAATATATTTAAGCTCTTTATTCCTTTCTAGTAGAATATTTGCCAATCCAAACAAGTCATTTGGTGTTTCTGACCATTTATAAAAAATATCAATAAGTTCCTCCATATCTTCATTTGAAGCCATTCTGGAATCTGCCCCTCTTTTTCCAGAGGTAATATTCTCCTTTTCGTGATGAGATAACAGTGTGCATACCAAATTCCTAATGGGGCCATTTATTGCGGCATCCTTAGGAAGGATATTAGATAAGAACGATTGAATATTTCCATAAAAGAGATTGTATACCTGCTGTGGATTATGTGTGGAAATCCCCAGTTTTTTCTTCAATCCCTCTCGCTCTTCATCAAATCCGAAGAGGTCTGCTTTTGATTCTCTACTATCTACTATCCTATCGATAGCAGTCATCAACTCTTCAACTTTTCTTTTTGTATTATCCATAGTTATACTGCATTTTTAAATTCTTGACGCATTAATTCTATTGCTTTTCTCAGGTCTTGCAAACCAATCGGATCGAAAATGACATTTTTAATAGCCTTCTCAGTGCCAATAAGACAACTTGAAGAACCATATTTTCTAAATTCCGCTGATTGCTTTTTACTATCAAGTCCTTCCAAATATACACCATAAATAATAGATGGATGTACGTGAATTGCTTTTGCAGCCTTCATAACCATATGGCTGAGACGTATTATTTGGGGGAGTTCTTCTCGATCAGACTGTTTGATCAACATATTCAAAGCGAATGTATCTGCACTTTCCTCATTCAAAAACAAGTCTGGATTATCTGTAGTAGTAATATGGTATGCAATCTTTTTAAGCATATCGTAATCGTTTAAAATGTGATATAATTCATGGAGCAAAGACAACCATAATTTATGATATTTCTTATTCATGTCTGTAATAACAACACATGGCTTACCGTCAATTATCATAGTTGCACCATATTTTCCTGTTCCAGAAACATAGGGTTGGGTTAAAACCGTAACACCTAAATTATATAATATCAATATCACTTTTTCATAACCGTGAATTTCATCCGTGGTATACTCATAGATATGTTTAACGAATTCTTCCAACAATTCTCTATCAAATGGGTTTGTATTATCTATTTTTTTAAAAGAATGGTATAGGCATTTCAACCAGAACTCATTCATTCTAGCGGATTTCTGCTCTTTAATATATCGAGTTGATCTACTAAAAAGAACTTCTGGAAGAATAGCGAAAGTATCATACTCATATATATTTTGGAAACCAAAAAATGAACAGATTTGCTCTTTTATCTCATCTATTTTCGCTCTTTTCTTTATAAGACCTATTTCTTTTAAAGATGGAATATCAAATCTTGAATATAAAAAAGACAACTTTGTTGACTCGTCAGAAATTTCTTCTGATGTCCCTTCAAGATCATTCTTAAACCCTTGGATAAATTTTGCAGGCTCTATATCTAGAACCTGCATTATTTTTATAGCTTGTGCAAATTTAATGTCTCCACCTTCTGAAATATATCTTTCTAAGAAGCGACGATCAATGCCTAATTGTTCTGCCAATGCAGAAACCGGTATCCCATTGGATTGAAGAAACTCTTTCAGTTCTTCCCTTAATGAGATATCTTCATATTCTATATTGCTTGCCTTCTTTATGATATACATAATTGTACAAATTTTGTGCAAAAATATAATAATTATCCGAGAATGGTTTTATTTCGATGTGCAAAAATGTATATTATAAACATTATTTAACTAAATATGGACATTCGCTGTGTTTATAGGTATCTCTACCATGTCACTTGAGTTTGATATGCCCCTTGCTATATATACGCAATGTGGACTAAACCTATTCTTCTTTCGCCAAAACAATGATGATTGCTGGCGAAAGGAAAATTTATCTTCTCTTTTCGCCAGTAAAAGAATCAATGCTATAGGTTGAGTGCTGGCAGGCTGTTGATGGCATCCTCTTTCAACTTGTCAACGGCACGGGTGTATTTCTCGGTGTGCTTCAAACCGCTATGACCAAGAAGGCTGGCAACGGTCTTGATATTGGCACCGTTGTTGAGGATGTTCACAGCAAAGGAGTGGCGAGCGCAATGCCAGCTGATGTGCTTGTCGATGCCGGCACGTTTAACCCATCGCTTGACAGACTTGCAGCAACTTTCGTATGATGGGAGGTTGAAAACGAGCGATTCCTTTGTCTCTCCTTCTTTTGGCCTGCCGACCAGATGGATGAGTCCATCATTGAGGGGAATGGTGATCCAACTACGGGCAGAGTGTCCTTTAGTCTTGTCCTGTTCAAAGCGCAGGAGTTTGTTGGCATAATCAATGTTCGAGTAACGTAGGTCTTTGACATCACAGAAACGCATCCCTGTATAGAGACAGAAGATGAAGGCATTACGGACGTTCTCTTTCTCGAATTGATAGTGGGTGCCCATGAGTTTTTGAATCTCCTCTTGTGAGAGCACATCTTTCTTCAGCACTTGGTCATCAACGACACAGACAACTCCTTTGCATGGATCTTTCGCCATGATGCCCTGGTCAACGACAGAACGTACCACCTTCTTGAATCGCTGCAAGATGCTCTTTGCTCCTTCTCCTACACTACGAGTCTGAAGGTATTCGGCAAACTTCACCATCATTTCATGAGTAATGGCATCGGGTCGGATGAAGTCTTTCAACAGCGGATGATACTCCGCAAGGAAGTCCTGGAAACGACTGAGGGCAATCTGAATCATGCGGATGTCCTTCTTGGTATAGCTGCTGATGTACGACTGGTAATAGTCGAGGAAGTTGATGCCTTTCTCTTTCTTCAGCCGGTACCCCTCGCGGTTGTCAAGGAACTCCTGCTCGCGCTCGAAACGAATCTTCTTAGCCAGTTCAAGTGTCTCCTTGTTTTGCTGTCGTTGGATGGGTGTGCGGGGAGATGCCAAAAGATACAGCGACAGACTTTCCTTCTTACGAATGGATGTGCCGTTGTCCCGATTATACCCCATCTGATACTCCAAATATAGGCTATATTCGGTGTCATTCTTCACTAATTTCTTCAATAATCGCGGATTTCCTGCTTCCACGAGATTCTTGTTCTTACCTCTTGATTCTGCCATAACTCGTTTATTTACCGATGTTTTCTTATCGTCTGCAAAGGTACAAAAAGTTTTAATTCCAGGGTGTTAAAAAGGTGTTAATTCTAACAAAACAAGGGCAAAAATGGGGTATTTTGTCAAAAATCAGAAAAATTACAAAGCATCGTAAATAGTTGTGTATCAATTACTTCATTTCTTATTCTTTTCTTTGTTAGAGGCGGTTATGTTCCGGCTCTGGGTACAGAATTGGAGAGAAGTTCGCTTCTCTCCTTTTTTTGTTGCCTCCCTTTGATTACTCATATCCTATTGACACCCGTTGGCAAATTAATTCTGTGCGACACTTTTATGAGTACAAGAAGACAAAAAATTGCATAACAAAAAAAAGAGCAAGCGGCTTCAGAACATGTAATGTAATGTCATGATTCTGAAACCGCTGAACTAATATTTTCACAAAAAGCCATCAGACCGTAAATGCGGTGTTAAACTGATGACAGATTGAAGCAACTTTCCAAACGACTATTCGTCTTCTCTTTCCTCACGGTAGCATTCGTAAACCGATGCCATGTCTGGACAGCACACACTTGCCTTCATTGCCAGGCTGTCAAACTCCTTGCGCTGCTTGCTGGAACCACGTGCCATGGTGCCGGCAACGATGAGGTCTGCCGTATAGCTGCTCGACGAGAAGGGCACGTTGACTCCGTTCGTCATCGCCGACAGTTCCTTATACCACGGCAACGGATTGATAGACACGGTGTCGATTTTGATGCGGCGCTTCGACGCCTTCTTTGCCTCATGGCGCCAGTCAATCTGGTTGCGCACCACATAATTCTTATAGGTGTAGCCCAGTTCGTGGGGTTCGGCGTCGGAAATGAGCAGGATGCTGCGTGTGGAACCATGGCGCCACGAAGTCTCCTCAACTATCTTCTTTATCACCAGCTCGTAGAACTCGTCGCCGTCGCCGCCGCAGGTATCCTTGGTATTCTTTATAAACTTTATGATGCTGTTCTCATTCCGCGTAAGCGGCAGACACTGATAGGCGTCACCGAAATCATTCTTGCCGTTCATGTCGCAATAGTCGCCGAAAGCCACGATGCCGAGACGCAGGTCGTCGTTGTCCTTGAAGAGTCGTGGAATAAGGTCGGCCACCTGACGGCGCACGTCGTCGATATATGCCGCCATCGAACCGGTGGTGTCGAAGGCAATCACCATATCGAGCATTCCCACCTTCTTGGGAGCGATGTCTTTCATACCCTTCTCGTCTGCGCCACCGATAGTTGTAGTCGTGTTCTCTACGATAGTAGTTTCTTTCTTTGTATTGAAAATCTTTTTCATAATGGTAATGTTTAATTGTTTACTTCTTTTCTATTTATAAGACCATTTCAGAAAAAAATTAAGCAAGAAACGGAAAATAATAAGTTTTTTTCAGAAGAACAATGGAATCTTTCAATAAGACAAGCGACACCTCAACAATAAAAACAAGCAGGCTTGCTTTGTATTGTCTTCGGTTTGCATTATCTTTGAATAAGATAAGCGGCACCTCAACAATAAAAACAAGCAAGCTTGTTTTGTATTGTCTTCGGTTTGCATTATCTTTGAATAAGATAAGCGGCACCTCAACAATAAAAACAAGCAAGCTTGTTTTGTATTGTCTTCGGTTTGCATTATCTTTGCCCTGGAGAATAAAATCGGCATACAATAACAACATTCAGCTTATGGCTCATCTTCCAGACGACATAATACTAAACGGCTTCATATCCTTCAACGGCGATATGACCAAAGAGTACTTCTATGGCTACTGCCGGCGTGCATACAGCATATACGACAGGAAATACCAGCTACACGGCAAGGCGGGACTTGACTTCTATTCACTCGCCCACGACTACTACATACAGTTGCTCACCCACCATTTCGAACCTCTGCTCAAGAAACCGAAAGCGGCCAAACTGTCTACATGGATGGTGAGGGGTTTCCATTTCGTGGTGCTCGATGCACTGAAGGCTTACAACAAGGAGTATGAGCATCTCTCTGAAGAGGCTTCCGATGTGGTGTTGGAATATGTGCGGTCCACCGACAAGGAGGAGGGCATGCTGCTGCAAGTGGCAGAGGCTGTGGCATCACACTACCACGACCGCATGATGCAGGAGATAGCCCACATGGTGTTTTATGCCGGATTCAAACAGAAGGACGTGGCGGCACAGCTCGGCATCACTCCGGCTGCAGTGAACATGAGATACAAGAAGATGATGGAGGAAGTGGTGACTCCCTACGTAATCGAGAATTACGGCGAAGGTCTCACCATGGCTCCGGTCATGGAACGCTGCATGGAAGACAGTTCGGCAGACGCATGCTTCAGCAAGGCAAGTCCGATGTCAGCTGCTTCACTCCCACGCTTCGCCAACTGGCAACAGGAATCAGAACAAAATACAGATATCATGAACAGAAGAATCACACCATCACTAATCACCGCCCTCAAGCCGAACGAGATATTCGTGTTCGGTTCAAACCTGCAGGGCATCCACGCCGGCGGCGCGGCACGTGCGGCGAGACTGCATTTCGGTGCCGTAATGGGACAGGGCGTAGGAATGCAGGGACAGTCGTATGCCATCCCAACCATGCAGGGAGGCACGGAGACCATCAAGCCCTACGTTGACGAATTCGTGGAATATGCCCGTAAGCATCCCGAACTCCATTTCCTCGTCACTGCCATCGGCTGTGGCATAGCGGGATTTGATGCCGACGACATCGCCCCACTGTTTGAAGAGGCAAAGGACATTGAGAACATCTCGCTGCCCGATGAGTTCTGGGATGTGCTGGAATAAGCCAACAACAGACTGATGACCGTTTGGGGAATAACAGAGTATGACGACAACAGGACGTTCTCTCCACCAACGACAACGCATAATAGATAAGGTATAATCAAGAACAATAAAAAACAATAACATCATGAAGAAACTGAAGATGCTACTGCTGACCTGCTTTATGGTCATGACCAATGCCGCCATGGCGCAAGACCACCTCAATCTGCCATACTTCATCTCCGGACCGATACAATACGGAATGGTGTCGGAGACGGCACTGACATACCAGGGAGAGGCCACCGTACAACGGTGTATGGAACCGAACCTGAAGCATGTCAAGATTCCATACAATGTGTCAAGAGGACTGACGAACTGGACCATAGAGGTGATTGCCTGCGGTGCCTTCGACGGTTGCTCGCTGGAGTCGATAACGCTAAACGATGCCATAAAGTTCATCGAGTCACAAGCATTCACCAGATGTCCGCTGAAGACTTTCACCTGTCCTGCCAAGCTGCGCCACATCGGCATGAGTGCCTTTCAATGGTGTACGGAGCTTGAATCAATACATACCGACAACAACCTCAAGGGCATCGGTAACGCCTGCTTCTGGGGATGCATCAAACTGAAACGCTTCGACTGTCCGAAAGACATGCACACTATCGGTGAGAACGCTTTCAGATGCTGCACCTCGTTGGAGTATGTCACTCTTGGCGATGACATGATAAACATCGGCGAAGGTGCATTCAGCGACACTCCAAACCTGAAGGCGATAGCAATAACCAACAGGAATCCTCACGACGCTCCTAACGCTTTCTGCCGCGAAGTGCTGCAGAACACATGGCTCGTAGTTCCTGACGGATGTGTGGGAAAATACAAGGCGAAGAAAGGTTGGCAGGACTTCGTGCACGTGATTGAGCGGAGCAAACTGAAATAAGACCTTGCATCTGCTCCACCAACCTTTTTATCCCAAAACGGTCATTAGGCCTTGTCGACCTAATGACCGTTTTGGTGCTTATATACATAGCTGAAAAATTCTACAACATAGTTCGGAATGAATCCACCACGCCAAGCAGATGCTTCTCCTCGTCAACCACGAGAACACAGTGTATCTTGTTCTGATGGAGCACCTGTTCTATGTCGGTAATCTTCATTTCCGGCGACACCATCTTCGGCGTCTTCGTCATGATGTCGGCAACGGTGAGTTGGAAGAATCTGTCCTGCGAGCTCTCCATCGCACGGCGTATGTCGCCGTCGGTGACGAGACCCACCACCTTGCCGTCAACCACCGGCACACACAGTCCCAGTCTGCCGTTGCTCACATGTATAACGGCCTCGCCGAGCTTCGTCTGAGGGTCTACTACAGGCAGGTCGTCGGAACGCATCACGTCCTTAGCCCTGGTGAGCAGTCGTCTGCCGAGCGAACCGCCAGGATGGAACTGTGCGAAATCGGTAGCCTTGAAGTTGCGTGCCACCATCAGCGCACATGCCAGGGCGTCGCCCAGGGCGAGGGCTGCCGTAGTGGATGATGTGGGAGCGAGTCCCAACGGACAAGCCTCACGGCTCACTCTGGAGTTCAGATGGGCAGTGGCATATTTGGCGAGCAGCGACTCCGGGTTTCCGCTCATTCCGATAACAGGGATCTTATGTTCGATGAGATACGGCAGGAAGCGCAGCAGCTCATCGGTCTGTCCGGAATTAGACAATGCCAACACCACATCCTCTGCCTGTATCACGCCGAGATCGCCGTGGAAGGCATCAAGGGGATTGATGAAGAAGCTCGGCGTTCCCGTTGAAGAGAGCGTAGCGGCAATCTTCGCACCGATATGTCCGCTCTTGCCCACTCCGGTAACGATGAGCTTTCCCTTACACTGTAGTATGATATCAACAGCCTTGTCGAAATTGTCGTCGATATTGGGTATGAGTTCAAGGAGAGCCTTCGACTCGTCCTCGATACATTTTATTGCTGTATGTGTGTATTTCATAATTCTACTTTTGTTTTCCGATTATTCCCATCAGCACTGACTGACGGGACGGCAGTTTCTGTTAGTCAAGCAGACTCTTCACCACTCCTTCGAGGTCTTTCAGATAGAGCATGTTCGGTCCGTCGCTGAGGGCATGGTCAGGGTCGGGATGCGTCTCGAAGAAATATCCCTGTGCTCCGAACGCCTTTGCCGCCAACGCCATCATCGGCACATACTGACGGTCGCCGCCAGTCTTGCCGCCGGCTCCTCCCGGCCGCTGCACGCTGTGTGTGCAGTCCATCACCACGCGGTCGGCATACTGCGACATGGCTGGCAGATTGCGGAAGTCCACCACAAGATTGTTGTATCCGAAGCTGTTGCCTCTCTCGGTAAGCCACACCTCCTTGGCACCTGCCTCACGGCATTTCTCCACGGGATAGCGCATATCTTCGCCAGAAAGGAACTGTGCCTTCTTGATGTTCACCGTGCGTCCGGTACGTGCTGCCTCTACGAGGAGGTCGGTCTGGCGGCACAGGAATGCAGGAATCTGCAACACGTCCACCACCTCTCCGGCTGCCTTTGCCTGCCAGCTCTCATGGATATCGGTGAGCAGCGGCAGATGGTATTTCTCTCTCACGTCGGCAAGCATCTGCAGTCCGCATTCCAGTCCCGGGCCGCGGAAGGAGTGTATCGACGTGCGGTTTGCCTTGTCGAAAGATGCCTTGAAATAGAATGTGCGGCCCGTCAGGTCGCTTAGTCGCTTTATCTCTGCCGCTATGGTGTCGAGCAATTCTGCCGACTCTATGACACATGGTCCGGTGATAAATATTGGATCCATTTGTTGATGATAAGTTTTGTTTCTAATAATTATAACAATCCCTGCCTTCTCCCGCCCTCATCTCAACGGACTATAAGGACGCAAAAAAGCATATTTCTCAATTTCACGGCAAATATAACACATCAACTCCAAGCAGCAAAGGATTTTCCGGAAAATCTTTGGCAACTATATACCATTAGCCCATCCGATACAGAAACTAAAAATCACATGAACATATATGAACATCTGTTTAGAAGGCTTGCCATGTCAGCAATAATCATTAACTACCTATTATCGCAATAAGGTGAGATTGGTGTAATTCTTAACAGGTGTTTACGAGCACAGCATATTCTAAATGTTAATATTTTATAAACTAAACATATTATCTTGCTTATTTTATCTATCAGAATAAATTATCTATATATTTGCAATACATAATAGCTTGTAAGCAACAAAGTGTTAATTAACATAGTACGAACCTAATTTTTTACATCATGAAAAAAGTACTATTTTATTTATTATTATTTATCTGTAGCTTTTCCACGGCAACATTTGCTCAGAGCTATCGCAGAGTTTCCGAAAAAGAAGCACTGTACATTGCCAAAAAACAATTTACAGGTAAAGATGTTGATTATTCAACATCAAGTGGCATTATACCAGAAAACGACACGATTCCTCTCTGCATAAGACAAGCTGACGTTGCCAACAGATTGTCTATGAGGTATCCTTTTAGGTCGAACAATGCCAATGAAGTTCGAGAACAGCCTGTATATCTGAACGTCACGACTACCGCCGCCGGTCAACTGGCAGAAAAGGTTGGTGACGATATAAACAATGTGGATTCATTGATAGTAAACGGCCCTATCAACGATACGGATTTCTACACCCTCTGGAGTGGGACATTCTATGGCAGGCTATCCGTCATCAATTTGGAAAACGCCGAAATTATTAATGGCGTAATACCAGAATGGGCTTTTTGCCGTCCAAAAGAACAAGTGATTGATGGATTTATATACTCGATAGGCCTAAGAAGAATCATTTTCCCTGAAGGATTGAAAGTAATAGGTAAGAGCGCTTTTAATTTTGTGGATAATTTAAAGTACATTAACATTCCAACCAGTCTCCAACGCATAGAAAGATCTGCTTTCGAGAATTGTTGGTTATTGAAGACCAACCCTCTGGTGTTTCCCGAAGGCTTCGAAAAGTTAGAAGAGCGGGCATTTATGAACTGCTCAGAATTGAAAGGCAGCGTCGTGTTGCCTTCCACAATCAAAGAAATAGGGGCATTAGCCTTTTATTTATCTAAAATAACATCTATAAACTTCCCTGAAGGATTGGAGGAAATCGGGAATGAGGCGTTTAGGGGTTGTCGGCTTAAAGAGGTGGTCATCTCGAATCCGAATATTATCTGGTCAGGCGAATCACAGTTTGGATATAATTTCAAACTGGAAAAAATATCTTTGCCCGAAGAAATGACATACATCCCTCCTCGATTTCTTGAGTGTTGTATAGAATTGAAAGATTTCAGCATACCATCTGATGTCAAGGTCATCAAGAGTGGTGCATTCAACGAATGTTATAATTTACAGAAATTGGAATTACCTGCAGGATTGGAAGAAATTGAAGATCAGGCATTTAGCGAATGTAATGCATTAGAAGAAATTGTTTTCCCCGCATCCTTGAAAACCCTTGGAGCTGAAAGCTGCACAAATTGGACAAATATAAAACGCATCTACAGCATGGCTGCCGAGCCGCCAGTATGCAAAGTCAATATGAATTCAGGAGCAACGCCTTTCTATCCAGGTACTCCTAATGACATCCCGGTATATGTACCTACTGGTACAGCCGAGAAATACCGCAATGCCAAGGGTTGGGATTATTTTACGAATTTCATAGAAACAGACGATTTCCCGACTTCAACTATAAATGACATCAATATAGAGCAGCAGGAATCCAAGCAAGGCATTTATGACCTGAGCGGCAGAAAAGTGACAACTACCGAAAAAGGAAAAGTATATATCATCAACGGCAAGAAAGTAATTACTGAAAACAACAGCCATTAAGAAAGACTTTCAGTTATCATTTGAAGGCCAAAAGGCTATAACGACATATTAGAAACGATAGCGGTCATCCCACATTGCAAATACAGCAAAGAGGGATGACCGTTTTGGGTATTACGTTGAACGACCTGATGACCGCATTTTGGGGTTATGCAGGTCTACGCTCTGCAAATCACAGTTTATAGAACTCCGTGAATGCCTTGATGCAGTATTCATGGTCTGCCACAGAACCCGTCTCACGCACGGAGTGCATGCCGAGGACAGGGTTACCCATGTCTACGCCACGCAGAGGCAATGATGAAGCAAGGATATTGCCGAGGGTGCTGCCGCCTGCCACGTCGCTATGGTTGACGAAGCGCTGGCATGGCACACCGGCTTTCTCACAAATGCCTGTGAAGATGGCTGCCGAAACGGCGTCGCTGGCATACTTCTGGGCTGCATTGAACTTGATGCATGGACCACCGCCAAGCATAGGATGGTTGGTAGGGTCGAACTTCTCAGGATAGTTAGGATGCCAGGCATGGGCATTGTCGGCAGAAATCATGAACGACTTCTCCACGCTGCGGTAGAAATCCGACATTTGGCCACCCTGTGCGAACACCAGACGCTGCAACAGACTGCTCAGGAACGGGCTGCCGGCTCCCTGCTTTGTCTGGCTGCCAGTCTCCTCATTGTCGAATACGGCAAGCACCTGTGTAGTCTCCGGCACACCGCCACTCATCATCAACGCCATGAGTCCGGCATGAACCATGCTCAGGTCGTCGAGTCTGCCGGCAGAGATAAACTCGTCATGCACACCGAAGGTGCTGGCAGGAGCAGTGTCGTAGAGATAGAGGTCGAAGTCGAGGATATCCTGCGCCTTTACACAGAGTTCGCCGGTGATGACGTTCATCAGCATGTTGCCAGCCTCAAGCTGGTCGTTCACGATGCCGAGCAGCGGGAGCATGTCTTTCTGCTTGCTCAGTTTCACACCGTCGTTCACCTGACGGTTGAAGTGGATGGCGATATTGGTGATCTGCAGCAATGGTCGCTTCACATGCAGCAGACGGGTTTCCGGCTGCAACGGATTGCCGGTGCGCAAGATGACTCTTCCGGCGAGGCTCAGCGGACGGTCGAACCATGTGCTCATGATAGGTCCACCATATACCTCGGTGTTGAGTTTCGTGATGCCTCCCTCACATACCATTTCCGGATTCGGCTTGATACGGAAGGTGGGCGAGTCGCAATGGGCGCATATCAGATGGAATCCCGCATCGGCGATAGTCTGCCTGCCTATGCGGACGGCATAGAGCGAGGAGTCGTTCTTGGTGAAGAACAGCTGGTCGCCTGGCTCAATGGTGCCTATGGGAGCAGTGGAATCCATCTCTTTGAAACCGGCAGCGGCAAGACGCTCCTTGAGGGTCTTCACTGCGAGGAAATTCACTGGCGATGCATCGAGAAATGCGAGAAGGTCTTTTATCATAGTACATTGTTTTTAAGTTATACAATCAAGGCGCATCGGAGAATGACAGACGCCTCATTCACACCATATTATATATAACAAGAAAGGGACATGCCCGACGTGACGATGCATCATCAGGCTGTCCCTTTCTCTGTATTTGCTTATCAGTCGTTCTGCTTGCTTCTATAATTGTCCAAGCCCTCCTGGAGGAAGTTCAGATAGTCTGACACGTCTTCCTTGAATGAGAATGGACGAGAGAGAGGCATACCGTCAGGACCGAGGGTCACGTAGTATGGCTGTGCGAGGGCACCGAACTTGCTCTGCTGCAGATAGCTCCACTTGTCACCGACAGTACGCAGAGTGCGCTTCTGTCCGTTCACGGTCACCTCGATAGGCTTGGCCAGAGGCTGCTTGTCGTCAACATAGAGAGAGATGAGCACATAGTCGTTGTTGAGTTTGTCGGCAACGCGTGGGTCTGTCCATACGGCAGCCTCCATCTTACGGCAGTTCACACAACCGAAGCCGGTGAAGTCGATGAGGATAGGCTTGCCCTGTGCTGCAGCGGCAGCTACACCCTCTTCATAAGAAGTGTACTTAGGTTTCACCTCGTTGGTATTGAGGTTGAAGTCCTGTGTGTTCATCGGCGGTGCGAAGGCGCTGACAGCCTTACAAGGAGCACCCCAGAGACCAGGAATCATATATACGGCGAATGCCAGAGAAACAAGACCGAGCATCACGCAAGGCACTGGCATTGGCTTTGGCTCACCGAGCATCACGTCGCTCTGGAACTTGAGCTTGCCGATGAGGTAGAGACCCAAGAGGAAGAAGATAGCTATCCAGAGAGCGAGGAATGTCTCACGGTCGAGGATGTGCCATCCGTAAGCGAGGTCGGCAACAGAGAGGAACTTCAGAGAGAATGCGAGCTCCACGAAACCGAGGCTCACCTTCAGTGTGTTCATCCAAGAGCCAGACTTAGGAGCTGACTTGAGCCATGCCGGGAACATAGCGAAGAGTGTGAACGGCAATGCGAGGGCAATAGAGAAGCCAAGCATACCGACTGCCGGAGCGGCGATGTTTCCAGATGTAGAGAACTCAGCGAGGAGCAGTCCGATGATAGGTGCGGTGCAAGAGAATGACACGAGCACGAGGGTGAACGCCATAAGGAAGATAGACACGAGACCTGTTGTTGCAGAAGCCTTGTTGTCTACGGAGTTTGTCCACTTAGAAGGCAGCTCAAGCTCGAACCATCCGAAGAATGACACTGCGAATACAACGAGCACGAGGAAGATGATGATGTTGAACACGGCGTTGGTAGAAAGACTGTTCAGTCCGTTACCACCCGAAATAAGAGTGATGAGGAAGCCGAGCAACACGTAGATCACGATGATGGAAATACCATAGGTAACGGCGTCGCGGATACCCTTCTTCTTGTCCTTGTTGCGCTTCATGAAGAAGCTTACGGTCATTGGGATGATAGGCCAGATACATGGCATGAGCACTGCGAGCAGACCGCCCACGAAGCCCATGATGAGGATATAGAAGAGAGAGTGGCTTGCGTTGCCACCTTCCTGATATGCCTTCAGCTCATTGATAACCGGTTTCCAGAGGTCGCCGTCGGCAACTACGGATGCCGAGTCAGCCTCAACAGCCTCGCCGGCCGGTGCCACGGCTGCAGTGTCGGCAGCGGCAGCCTCCTCTGTAGCTTCCTCCTGAGCCTCAGGAGCATCGGCAGGACCGTTGCCCTTGTATGAGAACTCCACAGAGGTTGGAGGCATACAGCCAGAGTCGTTGCAGGCGCCATACTCCAGATAACCCTTCACAGAGTATGTCTTGCCCGTAATCTTATAGCGCTGCACGAAAGTAACGCTGTTCTCATAATAGCGAAGCTGCATACCGAAAATCTGGTCGTACTCCTTGATTTCCCTGCCCTGGGCCTTGAGCTTGCCTACTGCCTTCACGCCCTCAGCCTTCTCGGTGTGCATAGTGGCAGGGATTGGTCCGTCAGCAGGGATGTTGGGGGCATATACATGCCAGCCCTTGGCGATCTTACCCTTGAAGACCACATCGATTTCGGTGTCAGAAACCTGCTTCTGACTAACTGTGAAATGTACCGGACTTCCTTGTGCCCACAGCATGATAGCCATAAGCATCATGAGCGAAGTCGTAAACATTCTTTTGATTACTGAACTTTTCATTATTACTTTATTGTTTTTTTATTTTTATTTTTCTTCGATTGTTTATCAAGGTGACTCCAACAGGAATCCTTATATAGTTACGTCAATCCTCCTTCACACCTTTGTGGGTCATGATGTCGAGCACGAAACGGTCGGTATCGTTCATGCCGCGGCTGCCGATGGCTGTGAGGTTGCGGATGCTCTGGTCCACATCGTCGTCGATGATTCCCTCGTATGAGGTGACATATTTGTGCTGCATGGCGAGCATCGCACTGAGCACCGCCGTGCTCACGCCGCTGGTGAGCTTCAGGGCGCAACTTGGCTTCGCACCGTCGCAGATCATTCCCGTAAGGTTTGCTATCATATTCTTCACCGAGAAGCAAATCTGCTCGAAGTTGCCGCCCATGAGATATGTGATACCGCAGCTGCTGCCCGTGCTGGCAACCACGCATCCGCAAAGTGCAGACAGCGTGCCGAGGTTTTGTTTGATATATATTGCCGTGAGGTTACTCATCACAAGCGCACGGATAAGCTCCTCCTCAGTGTTATGGTTCTCCTTGGCAAATACCACCACCGGCATAGTGGTGCAGATACCCTGGTTTCCGCTGCCGCTGTTGCTCATCACCGGCACCATGGCTCCCGCCATACGTGCGTCGCAGGCACAGCTTGTGGCAGACAGTATTCTGGAGAAGATGCTGTCGCCCATGATTCCATGACCGAGCGGACTGCAGAGCGTCTTGCCCAGCTGGTGGCCATAGTTCTCGCGCAGTCCTGCCGCAGATGCAGCCTCGTTGAGCTTCTTGGCGTCGAGGATGAAGCGGATGTCGTCGAGCTTGGCAGTGTGGGCGAATTCATACACTTTACCCAGCGTCAGCCTGATGTCGTCGGCAGCCTGTGAGGCTTTAGCGGCACACGAAGCCACGTTGAGCAGTTCCTCTGCGTCCTTGCGCATGAAGACGAAATTGGTGTGGGAGCTCTTGATGCGAGCCTCAGCTTCCTTTCCGCCAGCCTTGCAGAGGGCGTTGATATACAGTTTGTCGGCGTCATCATGTTCGAGGGTTATCTTGATTCTTCCCTCGTCGATGTATTTCTTTCCACGATCCACATCGTCCTTCGTGCAGTCGCGGAGCACTTCCAGACTGAGTTCAGGCTTTCCTGCCAGCGCTCCCAAAGCGATGGCGATGGGAAGACCGATCATTCCCGTGCCAGGGATGCCTACTCCCATGGCGTTCTTAAAAATGTTTGCACTAAGTCTGACATCAATAGTATCAGGCTCCGCTGCAAGCAGCTCTGTTGCTTTTGCCACACAAAGTGCCACAGCAATTGGCTCGGTACATCCAATAGCAGGCACAACCTGACGATGCATCAAGTCCAAAATAGCATTATACTCTGAAGGTGTAATCATAATATAACAAGGATAATAAAAGTATTACATAATTATGTAGCTGCAAAAATAAGCATAATTATATTAACAAACACGTTTTTAGCCAATTTTTTATTTTGTAATTATGAAAAATATGCCTATCTTTGCAAAAAGAATAGACATTTGGTGAGAATATAATGGATTCCGGCACTAATTTCTCTGCCGGAATTCATTATATTATATTGCCAGGAAACACATAAAATCAAATAAAAAATAATTTTCATTATGGCTTACATGTCACAAGATGGCTACGACAAGATGGTAGCCGAACTGAAACGTTTGGAAAGTATTGAGCGTCCGAAGGCATCTGCCGCAATCGCAGAGGCTGCCGACAAGGGCGACCTTAGTGAGAACTCTGAGTATGATGCGGCAAAAGAGGCACAGGCTCATCTGGAAGACAAGATCAACAAGCTGAAGCTCGCCATCGCTGAAGCGAAGATCGTTGACACGTCACGCCTCAGCACCGACACCGTACAGATTTTGTCGAAGGTGGAGATGACAAACATCGCCACTAAGGCAAAGATGACATACACTATCGTCAGCGAGAGCGAGGCGAACCTCAAGGAGGGAAAAATCTCCATCAAGACTCCTATCGCACAGGGACTGCTCAACAAGAAGGTGGGCGACGAGGCTGAGATAAAGATTCCTCGTGGCACCATAAGACTGAGAATCGACAAGATTTCCGTAGAATAAAAACTATAGATTATGGACATTTTTTCTAAGATTGCTGCAGGCGAGATTCCAAGCTGGAAATGCGCCGCAAACGAGAAATTCTATGCGTTCCTCGACATCAACCCTCTGGTGAAGGGTCACACTCTGGTGATTCCACGCCGTGAGGTGGACTACTATTTCGACATGACCGACGAGGAGATTGCCGAAATGGCGGTGTTTGCAAAGAAGGTGGCAGTTGCCATCAAGAACGCTTTCCCATGCCGCAAGGTGGGCATGGCGGTGCTCGGACTGGAAGTGGCTCATGCCCACGTTCACCTCGTGCCGATGCAGAACGAGAAGGACATGCTCTTCTCTAACCCTAAGCTGAAACTCACCGACGAAGAGTTCAAGGAAATCTCCGACAAGATCTTCGCTGAGTTCAACAAACTGTAATTACGCTGCCCCACTCTGGCTGAAGGAAAACTAAGAGCAGGGACACGACGGAAACTCCAAGAGATTTTTTAACCCCAAACGGCATGATGACCGTTTGGGGTTATTTCTTTTTATGGACAAATTGCCATATAAGACAAGAAATGACGACACTCCTACCCTATCTCCGTACGGCTTTACTATTTCAACACACACTGTTCCACATTATATCCCGTAAGCTCGACAAACGGTACTTGCTGTCGCGCATCGGCATTGTCCCATCTGATATTGACAGTGCGCTCCTCTCCGGGCATGAGGTGGAAATAATTGTCTGAATAGTCCACGGGCAGCACCTGACAACCATCGCCGTTCTTGAGGTTCAGCCTTATCATCATTGCCGGTGTGGAAGCGGTGTTCCGCAAAGTCAGAGTCATGCCGTTGCCGGACGGGCGTTTTACTGAAGCCGCCACTTTCACCACGGGCAGCGTGGCAAGCTGCTGCAGATTGCCTTCATCGGTAGACAGAACATAGAAATTGGTAGACAACGTCGCGTTATTGCTGTCTGCAAGTCTCAAACGGATGTAATACACCGTTCCGTCGATATTCCCGGGCACGGAGTCGGTGGCGAGAGCTGCCAGTTCTACGGTGGAGTCACCATTGGAGTTTACCATATTGCTATCCACACGGACAACATTGCCACGGATATCGAGCAGTTCGCGGGTTGCCACAAGGTCTTTATAGTTATCCGCCATGCGGTTTACCACCTCGATGCTGCGTGTCAGGGCGTTACGCTGGATATGCAATGGTTCGCAAGCCTTGCGTGCGCCGAAGAAGGCTGCCGTAGGTTCGAAATAATAGTCATAACACTGCCATGTATAGCTTGGCCAGCAGGCGTGGCTCATCCAGATGAGCAGTCCCTGGCGGTATTTCGAGTCTGCCTCATACATCGCACGATAACCTTCATAGTTTTCCCATTGTGCCAGACGGGTGAAGTCGTCGGCAGACTCCGGTTTGCCGAACATACGTTCGACGATTGCCATGAACGAAGCGCCTCGCTGAGCGCCTGCCTGTGTGAAATCATGCTGTCCCCAGGCGTCGCCGGGTTCCCATTCTATCGGTTCTGCGAGTGTGCGGCGTGTGCCTTCCGGCGTCATCACGTTAGGCATGCCACGCTCGGTATGCAGTTTTCCGCTCTGCTTGGCGAAGTAGGTACGTGGCGGTTCCGCCCAATACGGTCCGTGTCCGCTCACTCCATCATCAGCCGAAGATGATATGTAGAGTAACTTCGGGTTCATCTCTGCCACAGTCTGCCGCAAACCGTCGTCGAGGGTCTTTGGAGGATAACCTTCGTTTCGTCCGCAATAGAGAGCAATCGACGGATGGCGGCGCATACGGCTTGTGAAATCACGGGCATTGCGCATGAACATCACCTCGTCGTCGGGATCCGGTCCGTCGGCAGGGTTGGCAAGCCAGAAGTCCTGCCACACCATGATGCCATACTTGTCGCAAGCGTCATAAAACTCCTCGTCGCCGGTCATTCCCACCCAGTTGCGAATCATATTGAAGTTCATGTCGCGGTGCAGGCGCACGGCAATGTCATATTCCCTCTGGCGATAGTTGAGGTTAGACTCCGGGAATCCCCAGTTTCCGCCGAGCGGCACGATGCGTCGCCCGTTGACGAAAAGTTTCAGCTGCGTGTCAGGGTCGGCATATCGCATCTCCCTTATACCTGCCTTGTAGTGGATGCGGGCAGTGGCGTTGTGGCTCTGCTGATTGTCTGCCAAAAACTCAAATCCGGCATCATGCAGATATGGTTCGCCATGTCCGTTTGGCCACCAGAGGCGTATGCGCCGGTCGCACAGGGTCTGGTATTCGTCGGGACTGAACACCACCTCTCGCTGTTCTCCGGCTTTCAGCGTGATATTCTTTTCAAACTTCAGATTGCCTATCCATCCTCTCAGCGTTCCGCTCACTTCCTTGTCGAGCCAGTTGTGCGCCAACACGCGTGGCGTCATGGTGGCAAGGGTGTCGGGCAGATTGTCGAAACGGGTGCTTACTACGGGGTCTGCGAGTGTTACGGAAGCAGTAGAAGTAAGATAGACATCGTTCCAGATACCGATATCACGACCGCGGATAGTTGATATCCAGTCCCAGCCGATAGTGGCATGGAAGGTGGGGTTGTCTGCTCCGAGTATGCCGCCGTTGAAATCGGTGTTCAGATGGTTTTTCTCCTTTATCGCTCCGGGATGTGCATTCTTGTGGATAAGCACGGCGAGTGTGTTTACTCCTCCGTTGAGATATGGCGTGATGTCGGCTACGGAACGGGTGAAGGCTCCCTCTATGCGGTCTATCTTCATGCCGTTGACCCACACATCGGCTTTCCAGTTGATGCCGTCGAAATTCAGAAGCACCCGCTGTCCAGCCATCTCCTTCGGCAGGGAGAAGGTGCGGCGATACCAGAAGTCGGAGTTGAAATATGAATCGCTGATGCCGAACATATTGTCGGCATAGTCTGGATTGGCAAGAGCGCCATAGTTGACGAAACTGGTGAGCACGGTGGCTGGCACGGTGGCTGGAATCCAACTGTCATCGGTGGCAAACTGTCCGGTGGATACCTTCTCACCTCCTGCTTTCACCTGTGACGCGCGGCACACTTTCCAGTCTCCGGCATTGAGCATCATGCGGTTGTCGGCATATCCACCGTTTGCTGATTCCATACCGGGGCGGGTTGCTGACTCCGTGTCGCGCCGAACACCCTTTCCTTCAACCTTCAGTTCGCTCAGCACGTATGCCTTGGTTGGCACATCGCCGGTCTTCGCCACATCAATGCTGCCGCCGTCCATGGTGACTCTGACATAGCGGCAACTGACGCCGCTGAGTTTTATGCGGTCGGTGCGCCGCTTACTGTTGTCGGGCAGCGTTGCCACACGGCGCCATTGCCGGGCATCGTCGCTGACTTCTATATATCCATGCTTGGGCCGGCGTATCCACGAAAGGTCAACGAACGACACCTCTGACTTTGTCGCCAGGTCTACCTGTGCCCATTCATGTCCCTCGCCGGCACTCATCCAGGCGCTTCCGAAACGGGAGTTTGGTATGACATCGGCAAGCACCCGCCCACCGTCCTTGTAGAAATCGATATTGAAGACTGTCCAATATACAGCTCCTTCCATATCCAACTCCAGACGCATGGCCGTGATGTCCCGGCAGTCAGCGGGCAGGTCGAACTGCAGATTGATGTCGCGTTGCGGCAGCATGCTTGTCCCGGTCTGCTTGTTTGGGTCGCTGCTCACCTTGTTCTTCGACAAAGTGCCGGGCAGCTTGCCGCCCCGGTCTTCTGCCGCCACACGCCATCCGCCTTTCTTGCCGGTCGGCACAAGCACTTTTATGCTGTAGCCTCCATGTGCCTTCGCCTCATCGTATGCCACGTAGCAGCGCAACTTTATGCGGTCGGCTTTCACCGACATCGCCGTCCACTGATATTGCAGGCTGTTGCTGCTGCCCATCAGCGTGTTGCGGGTCCACTCCCCACCGTCGATTGCCCATTCCCGCTCGCGTCTTGGCAGCGGTCCGGCGGCATCGCATACGGTGAGTGTCGGCGGCATCGCGGTTGTCACGATGCCATCGGTGAGAAGTTGTCCTGTGAGATTGTAGTCAAAACATGATGATGTGCGCACCTGGCGCATCAACGACAGGTTGTCATCGGCATCGGGATTGGCAGCAAAGGCTGTTGATGCGAACAAAAATGCCATTAGGCTATTGGCTATCCTACGGTAACAGATCATATATAATAGGTTTTAGATGCGAAGTTAAGAAAAGTATTTGAAACGGCAAGCGTTAATTCATGAAACAAACGTTCAGTGACGAAAAAAGCCAGAGACCATCGGGCTATCAACGCCCATTGGCCTCCGGCTATATCACAAGCGGCTGTCATACCGCGCAAAAGTCCGTTATGGCATCTTACCATGTCACGCTCATACCCATCGATATGCTGGCGTTTGAGCTGAGAGGGATACATTCCTTGCTGGTCTTGCCAAGGATGTGGTCCATGCCGATGAAGAAGTTGTAGCCCTTCGGATGGATGTTCACCACATATCCCATGCTTGTAGCAAAGCTGCTTGCCGCAAAGCTGATGCCCCCGTCAAGCCACTTGAGGGGTTTCCAATTGGCGCTCAGTCTGCCTTCTGTCCATGAGTATTCTCCCTTGATGCGTGTTGTGCTGAGCAGCCCGAAGCTTATCTTGCGGTATGCCGGCAACTGATACTCACAGCCCACATTCAGTGTGGCTCCCAGTCCTGTGGTGCGACTTCCCTTGTCGCCTTTGTCCTGCAGGTTTATGAAGTCTGTTATCTGGTCACTGTATTTGTCTGTCTGGTCATCGATGGTTCCCGGGCGGTCGCTATTCACTGAAGTGTCATGGAATCCGCTGAACTCGAAGCTCTTGTTCTTGTTGGTTGCCTGCATGTCGTTGCTCCAGCTCATGAATCCGAGGTCGAGCACCGAGGCGCTCACCGTCCAGTCTTCGTTGATCTTATACACGGCACCCAGGTCGAGAGCCATACCGAAGCCTCCGAGTCCGGCTCCATCCACATCGATGTCGTCAATCTTCTCGTATGTGCCGGCACCTGCCGTTTCATACTCCTTTTCCTTCATCTTATACTGAAATCCCTTCATCGAGACATCTGCCTGAGCGTCACCGCTGATTGTCCATTTCTCCGGTGCCGAGAGGTCTGCCTTCACGTCCTTGAACTTGAAGTCGGCACGTGCCACTCCGAAGAGGAGTTTGAATTTCGCACCTACTCTCAGCTTCTCGTCGATATTGCGTGAATGACCGAACGCCAGTTCCACATACGACTGTGCGTGGGCGCTGATGTCACCGATGTTGTAGTTGTTGTTGCCGGTGTTGCGCGCAAACTCGAAGAGTTCGTATGGCAATACCATACCAAGCGATGACTTTGAATTGAGTTCCACGGTGTTGTATCCGCCGAACGCCTTGAAGCCGGCAGCGAGAAGCGCCACTGACACGTCGCCCACCACTCTGTTGTTGCCGGTGGAGAATCCATCGAGCGCCTTGGCATCTGAGATATAGGGGTTCATGAAGGTCGTCATCTTCTTGTTGCTGTCGATGCCGAAGCGTGGGTTCTTCATCACCACGTCTTCATAACCGAAGTTTCCCTGAAGACTGATGTTCACGTTGCCGAGACCTGGAATGGAAACGAAGTTCTGGTCGTTGCCGAATGCCGGGTTCATAGTGTTGCGGGATGCGAACTGGTCGGTGAAATACGCCGAATTCAGGTTCTGCGCCATTGCCGAGCTGCCGGCGGCAAGCATTGCCATGGCGAGCATATTCTTTATCTTAAGACTTGTCATAATCAGGTTTTGTGTTTAAAGGTTAATTAAAGTCGCCTATCACCTTGCCCACCATCTTTATCTTTATATCGGTAAGCTTCAGAGTATGTTTCTGCGCATTGAGCGTGATGCCCGTCACGGCGTTTTCTCCGTTGCTTGCCTTTCCGGCAACGATGAGCACCAGTCCGTCGAGTCGCTTCATGGCATCATCGTCGGTCTGCATGATCTTCACCTCCAGCGGTGATGTCTGCGATTCCACTCCATCTGCCGATGCCTTCACATCCTTCTGAACGAGCTGCACCTCGATGCCCTTGAGTTCCTTCTTGTCGGCATCCACCGGTATGACATCCAACGACATATATGCAGGCACACAACTTGTCACGTTTGCCGTAGCCAGCAGATAAGCACCGTCTGCAAGCTTCATGTCCTTGATGTCGTCGTGCCATCCGTCGAGGGTGTCACGGTATTCTATCACCGCATTCTCTGCAAATGCCAACGGTGCGTCAACATGATACGAAGGCTGTATCACGTAGGTATGTCCGAGTTCGAAGCGTCCTTCCTTCTTGCTGTCTGCCATTGCCGTAGCGGTGAACTTGATGTTGTCCGGTATGGTCTTTATGAGGTCTGACAGATTGCTCTTGGTGATTACCTGGTCGTAACCTTCCACTCCGTTTCCTCTGCGACAGATGCACACATGGGTTGTCTTGCCGCCTGTCACACGTATTCCCTCTACATCCACCGAGGCTGTCTCGCGTCCGTTCTTGAAGGCTTTGATAGTACCGTTTACGACACCATCCACCTGCATGTCGTTGCTGATGTCGAGCGAAATCTGCGGATTATACAGGTCTGCCACCACATTTCCGTCTTTCAGGAAGTCCGGCACACCGGTGATGTCCACGTCACCGAGGTCGTTGAGGGCGATATCCGGGTTGAAGCGTCCTGTGGCTGCTTCGATGGTGAAGTTGTCGTTCTCATAGGTACAGGTGATCTCTCCTCCGACATTTCCTGCATCTGCTGCAGAACCGGTATATGGAGCTGAAACATTCAATACGATAAAGCCGTCAAGTTCCACATCCTTGCCGTTTATCTTTATTGAAGAACCTGGATATTCCTGCTTAGCCTTGAAGTCGATAGTCTTGATATTCACCTTTACCACCAGGTCTTTTGAGGTTGGCACATCATTGAAGACTACCTTTCTTCCATTTACAGTCGGCGTCATCAAACTTCCGTTGTCTGCCAGTTCCATATAGTTAGGGAATGTCAGCGAGAGTTCCTGGAACTTCGGAATGCTCCTCTTGATATTGTCATCGAATTTGAGTCTGAGTGTTACGGGAGCCTTCAATTCAGCCTTCTTCATTTCGATTACATCTGCCGGTTTCTCACCCTTGTAATGGAACTCCACAAGGTATCCTACGCCACTTATGTCGCCAACATACGAGTCATTGCGACGCACGCCTTTCGACTTTGTAGGAAATGGAATGCCTACAGGCACTGGAGTGATGATGGGCTCGGACTTCTTCCAAACTACAATCTTGTCGATAAGCGGATGCACGGGGGCAACGTTTCCACCATCCTGGCGGAACACATAATCGCCGTTTGCAGCCTCTACTACACTTCCGTTTTCCTCGAGCTCCAAAATGTCGCCCAACTTGATGTTTTCGGTTGTGCTGACAGGAATCTGGAGTCCATCGCTTCCGATACCAATCGTGGAATCGATGTTTCCAAAATCATAGTCACTGTCTGAACATCCTGTGAACACGAGAGCACCTGCGACGAACAGTGCCGGTAGCAATCTCGCGGAAAGATTTGATTTCTTCATGTTATTTTTTTGTTGGTTATGTTGCAGTGTTGTTATAGTCAAGTCCACTGTGTCGTACTATATATCATGTCTGAATATTCTGTTGCAGAACATGCAGCAGTCCATTAACGTACCTGTTTTTATCAGTAGTCTAACTTTTCTTTGTTTATTCTTGTGCAAATGTAATGAAAAATATGTTAAGACAATAATGTATGTCAAGATATTTTTCCATCTGTTTTTTTTGCATAAATTTTCCCCATGACGTGGGGAATGAAACCCCACATTAGGGGGTTCTGTTCCCCACGCTATGGGGGGATTTTAGCTATATATTTTTATCGCCGGAATCATTTAATCCAACAAAGCCTCTAATCTAAAAAAATCCTAACAAGCCCTAACGACCAATCTTGGTTAAACGAGCGTTTCGGGATTATCGAACCGTCTGAAAACAATTAATGACAGTCCATTACAACCTGCCGATTGTATTGAACTGTCATTACCAATTCGTATCATCTGATTGAGATGTCATGTCACTTGATCGAATAACGCAAACCTAGCTTCATGTTGAAATTGAAAGGATTGTCGCTGTATGCCGTTTTCACATCACTGCCATTGTCGAAATAGTATCCCACGCCCGGCTCGGCGTAGATGCCCACCTCCTTGGTGATGTTCAGCTGTATGCCGGCAGCGGCATTTACTGACCATTGCAGTTCCTTCATGCTGAGCTTGTTGGTCTCGGTATTCATCTCCCTGCCGTTGAGGACATACGATGTGGTGGCTTTGGCTCTCAGACTCTTCTCCACCATTCCGCCGCCTGCCACATATACGTTGAGCAGCTTGTTGCGCCAGATGCTATAGTCCACAGTCAGCGGAATGCCTAAGAAATGCACTTTCTGCTTTGTGTCGTAGCGGTTGTCGCTCTTGCCTGCCGTAGTCTCAGAATAGAGATATGAGTATGTGAGTCCTGTCTCCAGTCCCCACTTCTCAGAGAGGGAATAGTGCAACGACAGTCCTACGCGTATCGGCTGATGATGGTCAACGCTCTCATCGTTGAGCGAACTGCCGAAAGTCCTTGTGTTTACGGCACTGTAGGCATCGCTCAGTTCAGGATAATCATTGAACATCATATCGCTCATCGCAAACATCGACCTGTCGCTGGTTATGCTGTTGCCGCTTCCGCCCATGGCATTGGCAGCGAAAAGACTTGCCGTGAGACGTCCCTCTGATGCTGAATGGCTGACATCCACAGCTTTCGACGAGGTGTTCATATAACGAGCTGAAGACGCATTACTGCCACGACGCACCACGCTCTCACGCATCGCACCGACGGCATTAGCCTGTGTCTCTGGTTTCTTTTCTATAGAAGCATTACCATTGTTGGCTGCAGCAACAGCCGCTGCCTCCTGCGGAGCATATTCCAACTGTTCCGTCTGGGTTTCCTTCTGTGCGTAGCTTATCGCCTCTCTCACTGCTGCCGGGATATCCGCCTTTGCCAGAAGCTTGCCCACAGCGTCGTGTCTTTGCGGCATCATGCCATGACCGTCGCCGTTTGCCGGAGTATCAGTCTGCATGCCATTGCTGCCAGCTGCTTTGCTTCCGTCTCCCAAGGCATCTGCCACCATGGAGTGTGCGCCCTTGTCGTGGTCCGGCATACTGAGATACAGTCCCACTCCACAAGCAACGCATGCTGCGGCAGCGGCAATCCTCAGCGCCACCACCTTTGTACGGTTCTTGCCAGGCAGCGGTATCACCTTACCTGCATCCTGCATCACGCCGGCAGAGGCAGACATAGCTTTCTGTATGTCTTCCCACAATCCGTCTGGGGCAGACTGTTCATAGTCTGCCAGACTTCTTTGCAGTTTGTATTTCCACTCTTCCTTCATCGTGAAACAGTCAATGGGTTCTTTTATATTCTACTATCATTTTCGCCATCAGCGCCTTGGCATGAAACAGCTGCGACGCCGACGACGTCGGCTTTATATTCAATAATGCGGCGATTTCCTTGTGGCTCTTGTCCTCGAAGACATATAGGTTGAGCACCGTTCTGTAGCCGTCGGGCAAGCGCATTATCATCCGTTGCAGTTCGTCTGGCGGCACTCCTTCGGCATCCGGTTCCTCGTCCTCCACAATGTCAGCCACCTGTGTGTCGTCTCTCACCACGCTCAGACGTCCGGCATTCTTCAGATAGGTCAACGATGTGTTGACGGTAATCCTCATCAGCCATGCCTTCAGCGAACCTTCGCCACGGAAGGTGAACGAGGCAATCTGTGTGAACACTTTGATGAACACCTCCTGCATGACGTCCTTCACGTCGTCGGCATCTGCCACATAACGGGAACAAACGGCAGTCAGACTCCCCACATACTTCGCGTAGAGAGCCTTCTGCGCCATAGCGTCACCGCTTTGCAGGCGTTCATAGAGTTGCTGTTCCGATATGTACATCATTGTTCACTATTGTTAAGAGAGACTTGCCTTCATTCTATATATATGCATTCCTATAGTTATATTATATAATAATGTATAGGCAGCTCCTTCTTTTGTTAAATCCCAACGGGGTCTGATGTCCGATTGAGGGTGAACAATGTTTCTCCAACAGTTTAACCTCTTGAAACGATTTCTATAAGGTTAACATCCGTTAGCAGAAAACATTGCATGAGAATTGTAATTATTTGCGGATTAAATGCAGTTTTCACATTTCATCAGCAGTCTGATACCCTGATCAGCCTCATCCCTTCCTTCCGAAATCCGCCGGCACTTCTCCCCAGCGTTTCGTCTCCCATTTCAGTATCGGCACACGGAAGGGGTGTGTCTTGAGCCACTGTTCCGCCCGTGCTATCACATTGTATAGCTGTGCAGTCTGTGGCGTGCGTTCCAACTTGGTCTTGCATTGCTTCTTGCTGACCCACAGTATGGCATTGTGGCTGTCTGAATATATTGTCTTGCGTATGCCTTTCTGTTCCATCAGTGCAAGTGCATGCACAATGGCGAGGAACTCACCGATATTGTTAGTGCCGTGCACAGGACCATAATGGAATACCACGGCTCCCGTGGCGAGGTCTATACCCCGATATTCCATCGGACCGGGATTGCCGGAACATGCCGCATCAACCGCCCACGCATCGGCGGTCACTTCCATCGGCAACGGCAACACGGTGTCGTTTCTATACGACGGAGGGTTTGTCAATTCATAATCCATATTTCATAATTCATAATTACAGACCGGAGCATATTCCCGGTGCTATACATTTGCCCAAACGGTCTAATGACCGATCCGGTGGGGGCATCACATTTCTGTCCAAGTCTGCAAATCCGACGTCACCGACTTCTTCCATAAGCAAAAGTCAGGGTGACAGAATATCTTTTAGTGACGGTAAAATAATAACTTGATACGATTTGAGTGAGAAATGTAACATCTCAAAAAGGTGTCAACCTCATCTTTTTGGCTGTTTTCATCCCTCTCATCGGTCATATAGCCCGCTATACTCCCTCTTCGAGTGAAGAAAACATCTCAAAAAATACGAGGCTCAAATCATACCAAGTTATTTTTCACCGTCACTTATTTTCAATTTCCGCCACCCTTTATGCTTTTCCACCAATTCATGATTGATGCCCGAACGATATCATCCACCAACCACGAATTGCAATTATGAATCAACTACATTCTCTCAGGCACCTCGATGCCAAGCAGTGCCATACCGTTCTTGATGGTCTTGGCCACGTTCTTGGCGATGACAAGGCGAACGACTTTCTCCTCTTCGGTATCAGCGTTGAGGATGCTGTAATCGTGGTAGAACTGGTTGAAGTCCTTGGTCAACTCATAGCAGTAGTTGGCGATGCCGCTCGGAGAGTAGTCCTTGCCAGCCTGACGCACTGCGGCACCAAACTCGTCCATCTTCTGTATCAGCTCCGTCTCCTTCTGGCAGAGAGGCATATTGTCGGCGAGCGCATCCGGGATGGTGACACCCTGACCGGCTGCCTTGCGAAGGATACTGCGGATGCGGGCATAGGTATACTGGATGAACGGACCGGTGTTGCCGTTGAAGTCGATGCTCTCTTCCGGATTGAAGAGCATGTTCTTGCGGGCGTCAACTTTCAGGATGAAGTATTTCAGCGCTCCCATACCCACGATGCGGGCTATCTCGTTGCGCTCCTCCTCTGTCATGTCGTTGAACTTGCCCAGTTCCTCACTCGTCTTCTTGGCGTCGGCCACCATTGTCTCTATCAGGTCGTCGGCATCCACCACTGTTCCCTCACGGCTCTTCATCTTACCGTTTGGCAGTTCCACCATACCATAGGAGAAGTGTACGAGCTCCTTGCCCCACTTGAAGCCGAGGCGGTCGAGAAGTATCGAGAGCACCTGGAAGTGATAGTTCTGCTCGTTGCCCACCACGTATATCATCTTGTCGATAGGATAATCCTTGAAACGCATCTCGGCGGTACCGATATCCTGAGTCATATACACCGAAGTGCCGTCAGAACGGAGCAGCAGTTTCTGGTCGAGTCCCTCGTTGGTGAGGTCAGCCCACACGCTGTTGTCCTCGTGACGCTCAAAGAGTCCCTTCTCCAGTCCTTCTTCCACCTTTGCCTTGCCTTTGAGGTAGGTGTCAGACTCGTAGTATATCTTGTCGAAGCCTACTCCGAGGTTCTTGTATGTCTCGTCGAAACCGGCATATACCCATGAGTTCATCTTCTGCCACAGGTCGCGCACGTCCTTGTCGCCCTGCTCCCATTTCACGAGCATCTCGTGGGCCTCCTTTATCAGCGGAGCCTCATCCTTGGCTTTCTTCTCGGCAGCCTCTTCGTCCATGCCTTCTGCCACGAACTTGGCTTTCAGTTCCTTCACCTCCTCGCGGTAGTGCTTGTCGAAAGCCACGTAGAAGTCACCGATGAGGTGGTCGCCCTTCATGCCGCTTGTCTCTGGAGTAACGCCGTTGCCCCACTTCTGCCATGCGAGCATAGACTTGCAGATGTGGATACCACGGTCGTTCACGATATTTGTCTTCACCACCTTGTTGCCGTTGGCCGCCATGATCTGCGCCAGCGACCATCCGAGCAGGTTGTTGCGCACATGACCCAGGTGTAGAGGCTTGTTTGTGTTTGGCGAAGAATATTCTATCATCACCAGCGGAGAGTCTTCCGTTGCCTGCTTCTCGCCATAGTGTTCATCGGCGTTGATGTCGTTGAGCATTCCTATCCATGCCGCAGTGTCGATTACGATGTTGAGGAATCCCTTCACCACGTTGTAGTCTGCCACTGCCTTGCAGTTCTGTTTCATCCATTCTCCGATTTCAGCCGCTGTGTCTTCAGGCTTTTTCTTTGAAATCTTGAGGAATGGGAAAACCACGAGCGTGAGGCTTCCCTCAAACTCCTTCTTTGTCTTCTGCACTTGCACCATCTTCTCTGGTACATCCTGTCCGTAGAGTGCTTTCACGGCTTCGAGCGCCGCCTTGTTTATTTCGCTGATTATATTCATAATTCTGTTTATAGCATATAGTTTATGGGCGCATCCGATGAAGATACGCCCTGAAAATCATTGCAAATTTACAAAAACCCTGTCGAATAAGCAACACCACGCTTTCTTATGACTGATTTAATGTGTATTCTTGTTGTTTTTTAACAATCAATGGCAATATTGTCGGTCAGCGGCGACTTATAGGCATCCCAGTCTGTCGGCGACACTCCGGTCTTGCGTTTGAAGGCGCGATAGAGGTTTACCCTGCCGGCAAATCCCGCCTCTGAAGCGAGAGCATCAAATCGTCTTCTGTCGCCACGGTGCATTCCGATTCCGTGTCGGATGGTGTCTCCATAACATCCACCGGCACCGCGGTGGCTTCACAGACGGAATCTTCCAATGGTTCCTTGATCTTGGGAAAGATATACAACCTGTTGGCGGAATTAATTTAGTGCATACTTAATTCTGCCAATGGGCTTGTCGTTAATGAAGTTTACGTATTGCAGAATGGTAAGTGCACTAATTTTGCCAATGATTCTGGCAAACAAACCATTCGTTATTTTCGCATAGTTCCTGATGACCAGGAACTGGTCTGTAAGTTGTGAGAATATTGTCTCAATCCTCTTTCTTGCCTTTGCAAACGGAATGAATGTCGGTTTCCAGTCCTTTTGGTTGAGCCGATACGGACACTCCAGTCTTA